>JABLTP010013027.1_pt1 | contig 14640 bp, 9 predicted proteins | sample 7160111 | NCBI WGS metagenome assembly JABLTP01 (sample SAMN14651227, study PRJNA627086) | human gut metagenome | isolation source: feces | host: Homo sapiens
ACGCGATAATATACAAGCCAAAATTCCATTGCCGCAGGCAATCTGGAATGAATTTTGGCTACGTTACTGTGAACGGAGTGAACAGTAACGAGATTTTTCATAGAGTCAGGTGGATATCCTCAATTGAAGCAGGGCTTACTTAATTTGGTTAATTTACAGTATTCTCTGAAATTATTAGGAGTATACTCAAAAAACAGCAGAACAGATACAAATTATCCATCCTGCTGACGTTCCTTCCATAGCAATCTGCGTAAATAATATATTAATCCAGTTCAGTAGAATTTCACGCTCTGCTGAACCACATCACAATTCATTATTTTCCAAAATTGCAATACTCATAATGTAGTTATAATCTTATACAATGTCTCCACGCTGTACGGCAGTATTCTCTCATCCAATTGAAATTTCGGATGATGCAGAGGATGATTTTCTCCTGGTATTCCTGCAAGAAATACTGTGAAAAGTCCTCTGGTTTCTCTGAAATATCTGTATGCATTATCACCTGAAAGAAACAGCTCATCTTCTCCTTCCAGGACAAACTTATCCCCGAATACTTCTTCACCCACTGCCTTTGCTGTCTCTGTAAGTTCCTCATCATTGGCAAACGCATATACCGGATCTTTTGGAAATTCCATACGGATCTGTGTGCCAGTCTGCTTTTCAATTTCCTGCAGATTTCTCTCCAGCTCGTGCTCAAGTGCCATGTAAGTTTCTTCATGAACTGCGCGTATATTTCCGTTTAATACCACATGGTCTGCAATAATATTCGTATATTCACCGCCATGGATCGTACCCGTACCCACAATATATTTTCCTGCATCCGGATGCTGTTTTCCAAAACTTTCATTCAGATCATGAATGGCACTTATCACTTGAGCAGCTGCATAAATTGCATCAATCCCCTTATCCGCTTCACACCAGTGACTGGATTTTCCATGAACATGAATCTGCATACTGTTGATCATGGAAGATGCCTGTCCCTGATGCACTGCCATTCCAAATGTCATGTCCGCTGCGTAATGAAACATCAGAAATGCATCTGCTTTCGGATTCTCTAATGCTCCGGCCTGAAGCATTCTTTTTGCACCTTCACCAATCTCCTCTGCAGGTTCAAAAAGGAACCGGAGCCTGACCGGAAAACTTTCCTGCATTCTTTGCTCTTCTGCCACAATTTTTGCAAGGATCAGTGCTGCTGCCAGGATCATATCGTGACCGCAGGCATGCATACATCCCTGATTTACTGATGCGTATGGTAGATTTGTCTGCTCCTGTATGGGCAATGCATCCATCTCCGCCCTGAGTACAACCAGTTTCTCCCTGTTTCTCAGAGATGGAAGTTCCGCGATCAATCCTGTAGGTTCTATCGGCACAATCTCATATCCCAGTTTCTCCAGATATTTCCGGATATATGCAGACGTCTCCACTTCCTGAAGTGCCAGCTCCGGATGTTGATGAAAGTAATGTCTCAATGTGATTAATTCTTCCGTATATTTTTCTATATTCATCTGTTTTCCAACCTTTGTTCTCAGGGATTACCATTTTCATCTTCCGACATACTCAAAACCGCATTCGGACGTTCCAGGCAGAACTTCTGTATCTCTTCCAGAAATCTCTGACCGTATTTCTTTAGCTTATTCTCGCCCACACCGGAAACCTCCAGCATTTCTTCTTCATTTGACGGACATTTGATGCACATATCTATCAGCGTCTTATCACTGAACACGATATATGGAGGCATGGCTTCCTCTTTTGCAATTTCCAGACGAAGTTTCCGCAGGGCTTCAAATAAATCGTAACCTGCTGCCGTAAGCGCATCTGTACTGCGTTTTCTGACAGATTTCTGGGGCTTTTTCTTTTTATCCGGTTCTTTTTCCTCGTAAGTACGCATGATCACGTGAGTATTTTCATCTCTTAGCGGAGAAATATCGCCCAGTTTCAGCACACTGTAACGTTCCTGTGTCTGATAGAGATATCCCATCTCAGTCATCTGGCTGATCAGTGCCCTGAGTTCTGCCTCACTGTGATCATTCAATGCTCCATAAGATTTATACTTATCTGCTCCAAGCTCCCTCAACCGGGCTCTCTTAGCCCCCAGCAGAGTACCAATCACAATTGTCAGTCCATACCTTCCTCTCGTCTCAGCTACACAGTTCACTACCCACTTCGCCTCTCTGGTCATATCTGTCTCATGGTATTCTCTGTGACAATTTCCACAATTATCACAGGGACCGAAGGTCTTTTCACCGAAATACTCCAGAATATAATTTCGCAGACATCCTGTTGTTTTACAATATCCTTCCATGATCTGAAGCCTTCGTATATCCCGCTGACGAATGAGAAATTCATCCTCTTCATCCACATCGGAAAAATCTTTGTTATCCAGAAGCATTCGGTCGATCATAACATCCTGTGCAGAAAACAATAGAACGCACTGGGAATTCTCTCCGTCACGCCCTGCACGTCCTGCCTCCTGATAATAATTCTCCATACTCTGCGGCATATTGTAATGGATCACATATCTCACATTGGATTTATCAATCCCCATTCCAAATGCATTTGTTGCAATAATAACGGGGGTTCTGTCGTAAATGAAATCATCCTGATTCTTTTTTCTGGTTTCATTATTCAGTCCTGCATGATATCTGGTAACAGCAACTCCTTTTTGGAAAAGCAGTTCAAAAAGATTGTCCACATTTTTTCTTGTAGAGCAGTAAATAATCCCGCTCTCTGTTGGATGTCTGTCTATGTAATCCATCACAAAATCGTCTTTTCGCCGGATATTTTCCACGCTGTAATATAAATTCTTTCTGTCAAACCCGGTGATCACTACTTTCGGATCTTCCAGATTTAAAGTACAGAGAATGTCGTTCTTTACTTCCTCTGTTGCAGTTGCGGTAAAAGCACTGACGATCGGACGACCGGGAAGATTTTTTACAAAGTCTACGATTTTGACATAGCTTGGTCTGAAATCCTGGCCCCACTGTGAAATACAATGTGCCTCATCCACTGTCACCATGGAAATCTCCACCTGTCTGGCAAATTCCAGAAACTCATAATTTTCCAGACGTTCCGGTGCAACATAAATAATTTTGTATCTTCCTCCTGCTGCCAGGTACAACGCCTTGCTAATCTGACTTTCCGACAGTGAAGAATTGATAAATGCGGCATGTATTCCCGCTTCATTCAAAGCCTTTACCTGATCCTGCATCAGTGAGATCAGAGGAGAAATTACAATCGTAATTCCTGACAGCATCAGTGCCGGTACCTGATAACAGATGGATTTTCCGGCTCCTGTCGGCATGATTGCAAGCACATCCCGGTGTTCCAGAATGGACTCCACAACACTCTCCTGCCCTTCTCTGAATGTATCATATCCAAAATAAGTCTTTAAGGTTTGTACTGCCTGTCTGTTCACCTGAAGCCTCCCTCTGCATTTTAATCTATTTTAATCTCTTTTTCAGCTCCTGAATCAGTTCGGAATAGTCTCTGTGCTGCATCTTCGGAAATGCCTTGATGATACGCCCCTGACCGACAACGGTATGATTGGTAATAGAACTGGACAGTTCCTCAAACTGAGCCTGAAGCTCCGCTCTTTTTATACGAAGCATTTCGATAGATTTTTCTCGCTGTGCGGCAGTTGCATCACGCAGTTCTGCTGCTGCAAGAGTTGCCTGAACCTTTCCTTCTCCCACTTTCTGTGCTGTGCCAATCGTAGTCGTAGCCAGTGTATCACTCAGTTTATCACTTACAATTCTCAGATCTGAGCGAACCTTATCCAGTCTGGTAAGCTTTTTATTCAGTCCCTGGATCACTGCTACCGTCACAATAAAATCTGTCAGATACACAGCATACAAAACTGCTATCACAATCCATTCCCAGGTTGCAGGTGTATGTAACGCATGTGCCTCTACATACTTCTGGAAAACTTTTACTACCATAACGATAGCCAGTCCCCAGATCAGAGAAAACTCCAGACAAATGTAGCCATGAAAATTAAAGGGTTTATCTGAATAATCCCACCATCTTGCGTGGAAACACACATCCAGCAGCCAGCCTGCAACCAACTCCACCGCAGTTGCCAGAACAATTCCAAACACAAAAATCATTCCATCACTCATCTGACGCCCGCTGCCCTGAATTGTATTGAGCAAAGCAAAAACAGAAAGCACCCCAAATCCATATACCGGGCAAACCGGTCCATTCAGGAAACCTCTGTTTATAACTTTTCCCAACGCTACTGCATGAAAAATAACTTCAACAACCCAGCCGCCAAAAGAATAAATAAGAAAATACAGACATATCTGAAAATACGTCATTCCACAAATCATTCGTTGCTCCTCCTTGCTTTCATCAAACCACTTTTCATATCCCATTATCACAGTTCAAACAGAAAACTTACCCCAGACTGTTTTGTAATGTACTGATCAGTTCCTCTATAACAATTGGTTTGGATAGAAATCCATCCATACCACATGCCAGTGCTTTCTTTCTGTCTTCGTCAAAAGCATTGGCAGTCATGGCAAGGATCGTAATTCCCGCCAGTGCCGGATCATCCAGTGAACGGATCTGCTCAGTAGCCTCATATCCGTTCATTACAGGCATCTGCACATCCATAAGCACCAGATCATAATCACCTGGTGTTGAATTCTTAACTTTCTCCACAGCCTCTGCTCCATCTTCCGCTGTATCAACCCGAAAACCATATTCACTAAGGAGCGCTACTGCAATTTCACTGTTCAGTTCATTATCTTCCACAAGCAGTATTTGCCTGCCTCTGAAATCTGAATCTGCTGCCGGAAGAATATTATCCTCTGCCCCGGCCTGCTTCTGGCCGATTGCAGCCATCAGAGTCTCTCTGATATCTGACATAAACATAGGTTTGGCACAGAACGCAGTCACCCCTGCTGCCCTGGCTTCCACTTCAATATCTGACCAGTCGTAAGCAGTCAGGATAATGATTGGCGTATCATCACCAAGACTGCGGATCTGACGGGTAACTTCAATGCCATTCATATCAGGCAGACGCCAGTCAATGATATAAGCGTGGAATGCATCCCCCATTTCCACAGACTGTCGTGCACGGAGAACAGCCTCCTTACCGGAAAGTGTCCATTCAGAACGCATTCCAACCTTTACAAGCATCTTAGTATCACTGTCACAGGTATTGAAATCATCGTCTACTACCAATGCCTTCAGACCTTCCAGTTCTGCGATTTTCTCTATACGGTGGTTCTCAGGCTGAATCCGCAATGGCAGACGGATAATAAATTCAGTACCTTTGCCCTGTTCTGTCTGAACCTCAATGGTTCCGCCCATCATATCCACGATGTTCTTGGTGATAGCCATACCCAGTCCTGTACCCTGAGTCCTGCTTACAGTGGAAGTCCGCTCTCTCTCAAAAGGAGAAAAGATCTTCTGTACAAATTTCTGACTCATGCCGATTCCGTTATCCTTTACCCGGATTTCGTACAGTTCACAGCCTCTCTGTGTACCCGAATACTCTCTCAGCCGGACAGAAACGGTTCCGCCTGCAGGAGTAAACTTGATCGCATTGGACAAAAGATTCAGCAGTACCTGATTCAGCCTGGTCTTGTCACAATAAACATCCTCATTGGTAACATCCATGACATCCATGTAAAGCTCTAACTGTTTCGCATGGATCTGTCCGCTGATAATGGTTTTCAGATCATGAAGAACCTCTGACAGACTGACTTCCGTCTCTTCCAGATGGATTTTCCCGCTCTCAATACGGCTCATATCCAGGATATCATTGATCAGTGAGAGCAGATGATTACTGGAGGAAAGAATCTTACCCAGATAATCCCGAACCCTTTCTTTATCATCAATGTTGCTTACAGCCAGTGTAGTAAAACCAATGATCGCATTCATTGGTGTAAGGATATCGTGAGACATATTGGAAAGGAAGGTGCTCTTTGCCTTGTTTGCAGTCTCCGCAGCGCGGACCGCCTCAGAAAGGGCCTGATTCATTTTTCTATCAGAGGTACGATCTGACAGAACCAGGATATATTTCTTTTTTCCGTTTACCTCGCTGCCCATTGCAACGTTATGAAACCAGCGGTGTTCTCCTGTTTTCTGATGAACATATTCAAGATCCCATTCCTGCTGCTCATGAACCTGGATTTCTTCCAGATACTTCTTCTCCGGATCTTCAACGTCCCCGGGATGCAGTTTCCCAAGGACACAAATATCTTTACGAATCTGTTCTACTGTAATTCCCAGCAGTTTTTCCACATTGGGACTGACGTAATCTGCCTGATATGTTTTTGCATCCAGCATCAGGAAAACGTCATCTACATTCATTGACAGCTTTTGAAACAATTCGTCCCTGTACAGGATCTCCGTATCCTTTCTCTTCAGGTTTACCCTGTTTTTCCGGAGAATAATTCCAATAAAAAGACCGGCAATACACACCGCTACTGCACTTACAAGCAGCACAGTGCTACGCTGCAGAACATTCATACTTGCATTGACGATATCAGCCTGGACAAGTCCCAGAAAGATCCAGTCCTGAGGTTTGGATTTCTCATAGACCAGATAGTAATCCTCTCCATCCAGATTTATCAGCATTGCATCTGTATGTCCCTCCTTAAACTCTTCTGAAAGCTTAAGGATCTCTTTTTCAGACAGAGTAGAATGTTCTCTCAGAATCCCAAAGAAATTATACACCTCTCCCCATGCCTCAGAAGAATGATCCACAACAACACGGCCATCCGGATGAACCACATAACTCTGGGCATTTCCATTGAAAGCAGAAATATTCAGCACATTTACGATATCAGAGTTTTCATAGGCAATGGCAATGGCATCATATTCAAAGCCCTGATAATTTCCATGAGGCCTGGGAGTAGCAAAAACAAGGAGCTGGGATTTTCCGGGAACCGTTGCATTGGTTATCACATCATTTCCCTGCCGGATCTCATCTTCAATATTTTCCTGCAATCCCAGATACCCGGTTTCACCTGTTGCCATCTTATAGTTCCCGTCCGCTGACAGGAAATAAAAATCTAAAAAGCCTGCATCTTCCTGTGCTTTCTCTATATACTCACGAATTTCACTTTCATCGGAAGTGTTCTGCAGATATTCCCCCCATATATGGAGATAAGTCAGATTCTTATTTGTCAGCTCACTTAGCATATTATCAGACTGATGAAAAATTTCTGTCAGGTGAGAAACACTTTCCTCATAAACAGTCTTCGATACAAACCCCAAATATTGGAAAACAGTCAAAAGGATTCCAACAAATAGGGCAATAAGAACTGCTGCATTCCATCGTTTTCTCACAACCCGTTTCTTTCTGTTTGTATTATGATTCTTAACATCCATTCTTCTCACCTCAGAGTAATGTAGTCTTCAGGCTCTGCAAGAATGGCATTACCATCTGAAACATATGTTGTCCAGGTATCTTCCACAGAGGTATCCCCTCCATCAAATACAATATTTTCCTCTGCTGGATAAGCTTCCATATATTGTGGTGCTGCAAGGCAGGTCACAGTAAAAGCATCCTTGTCCTGAATCTGTTTTCCATTCTTTGAAACTTTACTCAATGTATAACCATTATCCGTTTCCCTGATTTCTACAGAAATACCACTGAACACAGGCAGAGAGCCACGGTTAAAGGGGATAAAGCCTCCCTGGTAGCCTTCTACGAAGTTTCTGACCGTTTCCTTCAGTTCTGCCCCGCTCATCTCACTGCTGTAAGCGGAAAGCTCGTTTGGCATAATCATGTTGCCTGCCATTTTTTCTGTATAACCGGCCTTCAGTACATTTCCTGTAAAGCTGTTTCCTGTTGCAATCAGCACATCCGTCCCATAAATACCGCGCAAAGTGTTTGCCATAACAGAATAGGCTTCATTGCCTCCGCTGGTATGGAAACGATTGGAATAAGTTTTCTTTGAATCCAACACAATATCCTCAGAAGTGGATTTTTCTTCAAGAAGCTGGGAATTAAATGACTGATAAGCCTGCTCTGCATTATATTCTCCTGAGATCATCTTAGACACCACATCCCTGGAAATGGAAAAAAAGTCATTTGACGCAATACGGATATACATATGGTTTTCTTCGATCACAGGTTTCACATCCTTCAGATATTCCGTAAGCCGGAAATCCACATCCTGGCTATAGCTTAACAGATCCTGCCCATCATAAATGATCCGGTTCTGCGCATCCTCTGAAAGCATTGTGTTCAGTACCTTCATTGCTTTCTGCCGACGTGTTTCATCCTTTGTCAGGTCACGGTTTAAAGCTATCTGGAAATATGGTGTAGTCATCAGCCACTTTTCGCCGTTCTGCTGAAAGAATGGCAGGAATGTTGTGTTAATGCCCTGATCCTGGAACATTTTTACACCGGCAGAACTGCCGAAATACATGGCAAGCTTACCACTTTTGTACATCTCAACCACATCATCATAATTCATATCCAGATCATCCTGGCTCAGCCCTGTATCCTGAATAAACTGCTCCATACGTTCAAAAGCCTCCGGCCAGACAGTACTGTCCAGACCTTCTCTCTTTGTATTGTCCGGGTCACTGTAGATGGTACGCCACTTACGTCCATCCACAGAAGACAGCTCTGATGCAGACAGACCCTGCAGTGTTTCCATACAGGTATAATCATAGTAATAGTCTGCAGTAAACCCACGGATACCCACCTCATCAAATGCCTGGCAGGCAGAAACGCAGCTTTCATAATCCGTTGGAAGAGGAATATCATACTTTTCAAAAAGATCTTTGTTCACTACAAAGCCATGGGCATCTGCACACACAGGAAGCCAGTTTACGCTGCCATCCTGATTTCTGAAACTGTTAAGGTATGTATCATAGACAGCACCTGCAGCATTGGTTGTGGAAAGATCCATCAGACTGTCTTTCAGAGGACTTGCATCATGGAGGGAAAACCGGCAGCAGGTTATAATATCCGGCAATCCACCGTTTTCGTTCAGAAAACGATAGAAATCCAGATCATTATTGCCTACTACAAATTCAACGTTGATATCCGGAAGCTGTTCCTGGATGTATGGCGCATATTTTTCATACAGCTTTGTGCTCCATAAATACACTGTGATGGTTTCTGCATCTTCTTTTTCCGCACTTTTCCCGCCGCAGCCAGACAGAAGTGATACGGCTGTCACCATCGCCAAAAGCACAGAAACTAACTTGTTCCATTTTTTCTTTTTCATTATAACTTCTCCCTCTGATTGCGTTTTACTAACTCATTGATCACTTTTACTAATAATTTCCCATCAACAGGCTTGGCAATATGTTCATCCATTCCTGCTTCCTTTGCTCTCATTTTGTCCTCAGTGAACGCGTTTGCTGTCATGGCAATGATCGGTATCACTTTTGCATCCTCTCTGTCCAGAGAGCGGATCATCTTTGCTGCTTCATATCCATTCATGACAGGCATCATAATATCCATAAGAATAACATCAAATTCTCCAGGTCTGTTTTTTCTGAATATGTCAACAGCCTTCTGTCCATTCCATGCTTTTGTCACCACAGCGCCTTCATTCTGAAGCACAAATTCTGCAATCTCCATGTTCAGCTCATTATCCTCTGCCAGAAGAACATGGAGCCCCTGGATAGAAGTTTCTGTTTTTTCTTCCGTTTCAGTCCTGTCCTTCATATCTGCATCAATCTGGAATGGAATCCGGATCACAAATGTAGTCCCTGTGCCTTCTTTACTTTCAAAGGAAATGGTTCCGCCCATTTTCTCCACCAGTTTTTTTGTGATTGGCATTCCCAGTCCTGTTCCGGCGAATTTTGTGCGGCTTCCTGCATGTTCCTGTGCAAATGGTTCAAAAATGCGTTTCTGGAATGCCTCTGCCATTCCGATCCCGGTATCTCTGCAGACAAATTCCAATGTGGTCATTGCTGTCTGTTTCGATGGGATTTCCCGACAGCTGATATAGACATATCCGTTTTCTTTGTTATATTTCACCGCATTGGACAAAATATTCATCAGAATCCGTTTCACATGCACCGGACTTCCAATAAGATTCCAGTGTGTAACTTCTTTCTCTTCCCAAATGATCCGGATATTCTGCTCCGCAGCCATATGTTCGATCACACCCAGTATTTCCTCAGAAATACTGTTCAGATTAAATGGGATTTCTTCCAGAACCACTTCATCTGACTCCAGCTTGCTCATGTCCAGAACCTCGTTTATCAGTTCCAGCAACAGATGAGATGCCTCTTTGATCTTTGCCCTGCATTCCGTCTGTTTCTCCATATTGTCTGCATAATGGTCTGCCACATTGATCATGCCGCAGATTCCATTGATCGGTGTCCGGATATCATGGCTCATTCGCTGTAGAAACTCGGTTTTTGCCTCATTGGCTGCTTCTGCTTTTTTTGCTGTTCTCAGAAGTTCTGCTTTATATTTTTCATCTTTTTCCTGTTCCTGTTTCCGGTGTGCCAGATCCGCTCTGTAACCCCAGAAGCAGAATATACCGAATATGAGTAAATAAAGAAAAACGACAGCTGTTACACTTAGTGGCAGGTTACGGAATACTTCCGTATCCGGAAGATACGCATAGATATAATAATCACGCTGCTTCAGCATGATTCCGTAACCTCCGGTTCCTTCATTTTTTAAATGAAAAATATGCTGACTGTCTGTATGCTCTTTCATTGCCTGGACAACCTGGTTGCCGGCAGTATCCTGTCCCAGCAGGCTTTCATCGTTGCTGGCAACAATGGTTCCCTTGTCTGCAACAATAATCGTTCCATCTTTCTGAGTGCTATAGCCATTTAAAAGGTTCTGTATTGTCAGGGTATAATTTCTGACAAATTCCGAAGATGTGTAATAATAGATTGCAACCATACCTGGTGCATCTTTTCTGGCACAGGCTGCAATGTCGATACGTGATCCGTCTTCTCGGTCAATCCGTTCCGAATAAGATCTTTCTTCATATCCGGTAAAATCCATGATAATGTCTTTTTGCAGATAATCTGTGATCTCATTGGTCAGAGCCTCATCCATGCTGTATTTGCAGACTGTCTTTCCCTCTGCATCCAGCACAAGGATACCATCCACCCAGAGGGTCTGCAGATTTTCTTTCAGAAACTCCTGGCTTAGCCGGCCGCCGTTTTCTGTTTCCATGTCGATATTCGTACTCATCTGTCTGGCACTTTCAATGGCACGGAGGAGACTTTTAGATTCCGAAGCTTCATTATAATGGGTGTAGGTGGAACACTGCACTTTGACATAGTTTACAGTTTCCACCATCCTGTTCTCTGCTTCCTTTTTCTCTGCCCGAAAAAAGTAATACAGGGAAGCTGCAGTCACACAGATTCCAAGCAGAATGCCGAATATCCAGAATCGCTTTACTTTTATTCTTCTCCTAATATCCAAGATCATCCACCTCCAGATACTTCTGGGGATCATCCAGATATTTTTTAATGATTTTCAGGGATGTGCCATCCTGACGCATTTCTTCCAGTGTCTGATCCATCTGCTCACAGATTCCTCTGTCATCCTCTTTTGCAAAAGCAACACCTATCCCGACCACCATCAGCGGATCTTCCAGGATACGGAAGCTTGCATCATAATCCTTCATGTACTGGACAATGGATTCCTCATGTGCAGCAACTGCATCTACATATCCTTTTCCCAGAAAAGTATAGATTAGTTCCCTGTGCCCAAGACTGATCAGATTGCCCAGTTTGGGGATCCTTTCATCTGTCCGGTTCAGAAAGATGCCTTCCGGTTTGGTTGTGGACTGGACGGCAAGGTTCTTTCCCTCCAGATCACTTAGTTTATAGATATCACTGCTCTCATTTACAGCAACTACCTGACGGCTTGCTATGTATGGTCCTGCCCAGCGGTAATCGTCAAGACGTCCTTCCATGGAAAAACAGCCCATAATACAGTCGATCTCTCCGCTTTCTACCAGTTCTTTTTTCTTCTCCCAGTTGATCTGGACAACATCCACCTGATACCCCATTCTTCTGAAAGCTTCTGTAGCCAGTTCCACATCAATTCCTGTGGGGATTCCATCTTCATTCAGATAATTGTATGGCGGATAACTGTCACTGCCCAGGGTGATAACGGGCTTTTCTCTTTCTTTTTTAGTAACATCTGCATTTTTGCACCCTGCCAGGGCAGTTGCTAAAATTCCCACAAGCAGAATGCCTGCAATCACTCTTTTTCCCTTCATCTTTTCTCCATTCCTGCTGTTCTTCTCTATTTTCCCTCAAATTTAACCGAATCAGGTAAGTCCCCTGCGGAGGTTGCGAATATCCGCTTGAAGACACAAAAAAGTTCCTTGTAAAAAATTTTACAGGAACTTTTTCCATAATGCCCATTTAACATTTACCTTTTTTATTACTGAGGCATGATGCAACCGGCTGGCATGGCCAGATTTCAATCTGACTTTAGCTCCTTCTGGCTTTGCGCCCCGGCTTTTCAACCGGTTTGCCAATAAATGCCATAAAAAATTATTTTTATTATAGCACTCATACTATATCATGTCTATAAGAAAATATGTTACTGTTCACAGCAACACGCTTCGCGGGATATTGCCAGTGAACAGTAACGAAAATATACCTCTTAACATACGAATCCAGCTTTCCATCAAAACTTAAGAGAAATTTACCGGAATGAAACTCCTTCATCAACCGGCCATGATTTTCTAAGTGCCCCATAGGAGATCAGAAAATTCGCAAGCCATCCGGCCGGTACAGCAAGCCAGACAAATGCAATTCCATAACGCGGTGCAAAAATCAAGGCAACTGACAGCCGAATGGCAAGGTTTACCATATTGGCAATGAGAAACGGCCGCATAATCCCAAGTCCACGAAGAACTCCATCTGTTGCCATCTTAATACCCATAAAAATAAAGAAATATCCCAGCCATTTCATATAATCCCCGGACACCTGATATGCCAGAGCGGTTCCATCTTTTCCAAGGAATAAGGAAGAAATTGGGGTGTGCAGTGTTTCAATGACTATGAAAGCAAGGACTGCGAAACACAGGTCCAACACCAGTGCAGCATGGTATCCTTTTTTGATACGTTCAATTTTCTTTGCTCCAAGATTCTGGGAAACATAGGGCGAAACCGCATTTCCAATGGATACAAATATCAGTGAAAAAACATTCTCTACTCTCATGGTTGCCGCATAACCTGCCAGCGCCTGTGTACCGAAGGGATTTACAACCGCCTGTACGATCATCATACCAATTGACACTGTGGATTGCTGAAGAACCGATGGTACTGCAATACGAAGCATGGAATGTAACTCCTGCCTGTCAAACCAGTTAAAGCGGCTTTTATATCGACGCATCCGGTTAAAGAAAATCAAAAGCGAAAACACTGCGGAAATCCCCTGCGCAATGAGAGTTGCAAGGGCGGCACCGAACACACCCAGCCCTAAACCTGCCACCATCCAAAGATCCATAACAATATTCAAAACAGAAGAAAATATCAAAAGGCCCAACGGAATCTTCGATTCACCGATGGAATTGAACATCGTTGAAAGGATATTGTACATAAACAGAAAGGGAAATCCCACAAAATAAACACGCAGATACAGTACCGCTTCATCCAGTATGTCAGCAGGTGTTTGTAATAAACTCATCATAAAATGAGAAAAAACAAAGCCAAAAACCCCCAGAAGTATACTCAGAATCAGAAAACTGATCAACGATGTTGACACAATTGTTTTCATTTTGCTATAATTCTGAGCTCCAAAATAGCGGCTCACAAGTACGCCTGCTCCTACACCAGCTCCCAAAGCCACACAGATGAAAACATTGGTCAAAGCGGCACAGGCTCCAACTGCCGCAAGTGCAGAGGATCCCACAAACTGACCGACGATAATGGAATCAGCCATATTATATACTTGTTGAAAGAAGCTGCCCAGAATCATAGGCATTGCAAAAACAGTCAGTGCTTTAAGAGGGGCATCTGTGATTAAATATTCGTCTTTTGACATTCTCATTTTTCTCCATCAATTCCTGCTTTTTATCCGAAATCACGATTGTATTTTCAAAATGTAAGTTTAAGATTTCGTTACGCAACAATTATATGTAGTTACAGCAAATAAGTCAAGCTGCTGTTTACTTTTAGTAATATAAATGATATGATATTTGATATTGAAAAAAGCTGCTATCAGATGGATATTATTTTATATTATTTTACAGGAGGGAACTTATGTACCTGGACGGTTTAGATGAGCTGGATCAGAAGATTATCCGGCTGCTTATAGAAAACGCACGTATCTCTTACTCTGATATCGGTGAAGAAACCGGTATTTCCAGAGTGGCAGTAAAAGCCCGTATCCAGGCTTTGGAGAAAAGAGGCGTAATCGAAGAATATACAACAATTATTAATCCGCAAAAAATCAGTGGGGCTGTATCATGCTATTTTGAAATTGAAACAAAACCGGAGTACCTGGCGCAGGTGACAGATATATTGTACAAAAATGATACAGTCACACAGATTTACCGTGTCACAGGAAGAGACAGGCTTCATGTACATGCCGTTGCTTCATCAGGTGATGAAATGGAATACTTCCTGCACAATGTCATTGATACACTGCCTGGCATTATCAGCTGCAGTTGCAATATGATCTTATCACGCATTAAAGATATTAAAGGATTACGGCTATAAAAG
>JABLTP010045557.1_pt1 | contig 14545 bp, 9 predicted proteins | sample 7160111 | NCBI WGS metagenome assembly JABLTP01 (sample SAMN14651227, study PRJNA627086) | human gut metagenome | isolation source: feces | host: Homo sapiens
CCTGCGATGGCGACGCGCTGCTTCTGACCGCCCGACAGGCGGTGCGGCGCCTGCGCGCGGTACTCATACATGCCGACGGCCTTGAGCGCGTCATCTACGCGCTTTCGGATTTCGGCAGGCGGGATGCCCATGTTTTCGAGCGCGAACGCGACATCTTCTTCAACGACCGTTGCAACGATCTGGTTATCCGGGTTCTGAAACACCATAGAAACCGTTTTGCGTACCTCATAGGTGTTGTTTTCATCGCGCGTGTCCATCATGTCGACGTAACACACGCCGCCGGTAGGCAGACGGATCGCATTGAAGCAGCCGGCGAGCGTGCTTTTGCCCGAGCCGTTGTGACCCAGCACCGCCACGAACTCGCCGCGCTGGATACTGAGGTTCACGCCCTTCAGCACCTGCACCGGCTCCTGACCCTCTTCCGCCGGATAGGCATAGCGAAGATCTTCGGTTTTGATTATTTCAGCCATTTCAGTAGTTTTCATCCTTTTTTGTTACTCTTCCGCAATAAAACGGGCCGACGAACCGCAGGGGAGCACCAGACCGGTAGACTCGACCGGCAGGCCGAGCTCCTGTGCCTCGATTTTACCGGCGGCCCGCTTTCCTGCCGTAATACCCAGCAGATAGCTCATGACCGACGGAGCGAGACCGGTCGAATAGCTCGAAATGAGCACGAACAGCGGCTTGTCGCTCAGCACGCCCATGGTAAGATCAACGAAATCCGCAACGTCCTCCTCGATCTTCCATGTCTCGCCGGACGGACCGCGGCCATAGCTCGGCGGATCCATAATGATAGCATCATATTTGCGGCCGCGCCGGATCTCTCGCTGCACGAACTTTTTGCAGTCATCCACGATCCAGCGGATCGGACGGTCAGCCAGACCGGAAGATGCCGCGTTTTCGCGTGCCCACTGCACCATGCCCTTGGATGCATCGACATGGCAGACCGATGCACCGGCGTTTGCCGCTGCGAGCGTTGCGCCGCCCGTATAGGCGAACAGGTTGAGCACGCTGATCGGGCGTCCTGCTCCGCGGATCATCCTGTCAATAAAATCCCAGTTTGCCGCCTGCTCGGGAAACAGGCCCGTGTGCTTGAAGCTCATGGGCTTGAGCTGGAACGCGAGGTCTCCGTAATGAATGGCCCACTGCTCGGGCAGCCTGCGGATTTCCCACTTGCCGCCGCCTGCATTCGAGCGGTGATAGATGGCGTTCGGACGGTTCCATGCCTTGCAGTCCTTGTCGCGTGCCCAAATGGCCTGCGGGTCGGGCCGCTGCAAAATCTGGCTGCCCCATCGTTCGATTTTTTCTCCGCCGCCGCAGTCGAGCACGGCGTAGTCTTTCCAGTTATCTGCGATCCACATAAAATACCTTCCTTAATTCCGGGTATGTAATTACATAATGTATCAGTTTCTATTTTAACACCAAACTGCGCCCAGTGCAACGAAAATCGCAAGGAGCGCTCTGCCATGCGTTTTGGCAAAAAACGCTAAAAAGGGACTGTCCCGACAGCGAGACAGTCCCTTGGGTGGGGAGAGAACAGAAATTTCCGAGAACAGGTTAGGGGGTCAGATGACGATGGCGCGCGGCGGCACCGGCGAAGAAAACACGATCTGCGTTTCGGTTTTGCCGAACTGCTGGAGCTTCCCGATAAAGCCGTCAAGATCCTGCGTCGAAGGGAAGGAGACCTTGATGAGCATGGAATAGTTGCCGGTCACGCAGTTGCATTCCAGAACGTTGGGAATCGCCGCGATAAACGGATAGAACTCTGCTTTCTGTGCCGGCTGCATATCCAGATGCACATAGGCAAGAATGTGGTGGCCGAGCTGAAGCGGATCGAGGTCGAGCGTATACGCTCGGATAACGCCCTGCTTCTCCAGCCGCTCGATGCGCGCGGAAACGGCCGGAGAGGACAGCCGCACTTCGCCTGCAAGGGTCTTGATCGGAGTGCGGGAGTTTTTTTGCAGCAGGCGCAGCAGTTTCAGGTCGATTTCATCCATAGGGCGGTAGCCCTCCTTATCTTTGAGAATGTTGCAAAACAAAAAGGAATCCACCTCGCGCGTGCGAAGTGAACTCCTTTGTTCATTTACATTATAAAGCATTATGCCGCATATGTCAAACAAAATACTGTGTCCTGCATATAATTATGAACCGCTGCGCTCTGCTGTTTTTGTGCACTACACACGAAAAACTGTTTTTTCGCCCGCGAGATCAGACATCCGAGTCCGTGATCGGACGGAAAACGATCCACTGGCTGTCGATCAGCACCTCAAGCGTATCGCCCATGCGCTGATAGCCGTAGCCCGTGCCGAAGTTGGACTGGTCGTTCTCGGTCGGTGCGTCCGTGCCGCCAGCTGTCTGCGAGGTGATCTCGCCGTCCATGTTGCCGCAGCGGCCCTCGACCGTGCTGACCTCTCCCTCGGACTGATACAGCGTGTTATCCACCATCACCATCATCGGCGCGTCCGTCACCGGACGGTCCTGCGCGGTGTCGGGGAGCGTCGAAGCGTCATCCGTGCTCTGTGTGCCTATGCCTGCATTTTCGCCGTCATTTGCCGTATCTCTGCTGCCGCAGCCGGTCAGTGAAAGCGCAAGCAGCAGCACAAGTATTAGTGTAACCATACGTTTCTTCATGGTATCCATCGCCTTTCTGTCCGGTTAGACGGACGGGTTCCCGGAATGTTCCCGGTTACTTTTTCTTCTTCGGCTTTGCCCAGCCTTTTTTCGGCTGCGGCGCACGGGATGCCGGCTTTGCTGCCGGTTTGCCGCTGCGGCGTGGGTTTTCCGGTCGTGCCGCCGAAACGCCGTGGCGGTGCGCCGGTTTGCTGCTTCTGGGAGCGACGTTCTGCTCGCCGCCGCGGTTCGGGCGGATGAGGCATTCCTTTCCGTAGCCGATCAGATCTTCGCGGCCTGCCTTTTTAAGCGCCGCAAGGATGATCGGACGCTTGTCCGGACGGCGCCATTGCAGCAGCGCACGCTGCATCGCCTTTTCCTCCGGTGTTTTCGCGACATATACCGGCTTCATCGTGCGAGGGTCGATGCCGGTATAATACATCGCGGTGGACAGCGTGCCGGGGGTAGGGTAGAAGTCCTGCACCTGCTCGGGCATATAGCCGATGCGGTTGAGGTACTGCGCGAGCATGATCGCGTCGTCGAGCGTCGCGCCGGGGTGCGAGCTCATCAGGTACGGCACAAGATACTGCTTGCGGCCGAGCTTCTGGTTGATGCGTGCATAGCGCTCACGGAACTGCTCGTAGACGTTGAACGACGGCTTGCCCATATAATAGAGTGCATTGTCGCTCATGTGCTCAGGCGCGACCTTGAGCTGGCCCGAAATGTGATGCTCGACCAGTTCCTTGAAGAAGGCATCGTTCCTGTCCGCCATCATATAGTCGTAGCGCAGACCCGAGCGGACGAAAACCTTCTTGATACCCTCGATCCGGCGCAGCTCGCGCAGCAGGTTGAGGTAATCCGTGTGGTCGGCCTCAATGTTGCTGCACGCAGATGGGAACAGACAGCGCTTGTCCTTGCAGCAGCCGTGCGTGTCCTGCTTTTTGCAGGCAGGGAAGCGGAAATTCGCCGTCGGACCGCCGACATCATGGATATAGCCCTTGAATCCGGGCATCTGGGTGATTTTTTTCGCTTCCTCGATGACGCTCTCGTGGCTGCGCACCTGAATGTAGCGTCCCTGATGGAACGCAAGTGCGCAGAAATTGCACGCACCGAAGCAGCCTCGGTTGTGAATGATAGAAAACTGAACCTCCTGAATGGCCGGAACACCGCCGAGTGCCTCGTAGGACGGGTGGTAGGTGCGCATATAGGGCAGCGCATAAACGTGATCCATCTCCTCGGTGGTCAGCGGCTTCGCGGGCGGATTCTGGATGAGCACGCGCCGGCCGTGGCGCTGAAGCAGCGCCCTGCCGCGCACGGCATCCTGCTCGTCATACTGGAGCTTGACCGAACGGGCATAGTCCGGCTTGCTCGCGCAGACATCCTCGTAGGACGGGCACTCGACCGCATCCCACGCGAGCCCCTCGGCGTCGTGCGCCATGTAGGCTGTGCCGCGCACGCCGACGCAGGCATCTGCGCCTTTTCTGCCGTGCCGGAGATTGTTCGCAAGCTCAACCACCGAATGTTCGCTCATGCCATACATCACACCGTCCGCGCCGGTAGACTCCAGAATGGATGGCATAACGCGGTCAGCCCAGTAGTCGTAGTGCGCAAAGCGGCGCAGGCTCGCCTCGATGCCGCCGAGATAGACCGGCGTATCGGGGAAGGCACGGCGTGCGAGCATGGAATAGACGGTGACGGCGCGGTCGGGACGTTTGCCGCCCTTGCCGCCGGGGGTATAGGCATCGTCCGAGCGGCGTTTTTTCGCAGAGGTATAGTGCGCGACCATCGAGTCAATATTGCCGCCGTTGATGAGCACCGCATATCGCGGCCGTCCCATCGCGAGAAAATCATGCTCATCGCGGAAATCCGGCTGACTGAGGATCGCGACCTTATAGCCTGCGTCCTCGAGTACACGGGAAATGATCGCCGTACCGAATGAGGGGTGGTCGACATAGGCGTCACCCGTCACAATCAGGAAGTCGCAGTAATACCATCCGCGCTCGGTCATATCCTGTTTTGAAATAGGAAGAAATCCGTTCATTTTTGCTCCTTTGCGGCCGTACCGCAGTATTTTGTTCTCTGTATATCGACCATAAAAAAATAACCGCAGGCCTTGCTCGAAGGGCGGTTATTTTTCTGACAGCTCATATCATTACAGCAAAAAACTGCTGCATATCAATCGTATCAGTTATCCAGATAGAACTGTACCAGTTCCTGCATCAGCTCATCACGGTCGATCTTGCAGATCAGGCTGCGGGCATTGTTGTGATTGGTTATGTAGGTCGGGTCCTCAGAAAGCAGATAACCGACGATCTGGTTGATCGGGTTGTAGCCTTTCTCCTTGAGCGCGTCGTACACAGCGGTAAGCGTGCGCTTCATCTCCTTGTTGGACTCGTCTACCAGACTGAATTTTCTCGTTCCGTCAAGCATACTTGGTCTCCTTTCCGTTCCTACCTGTCGGGTATAATTCTATATAAACAGCATAATACAAATTGCGGAAAAAGTAAAGCCTATTCCGCGGAAAACTCGAGCAAAATCTTTTTCCATCCCCGGCACAAACAGGTGCCTGCACCAGAAATACAGAAGGGAGACCGGTTGCAGTCTCCCTTCCTGTGTTTTGAAATTAACCGCGCAGCTGAGCGCCGAACTCGGTTTCGAGTGCCGAGATAGCGGCACGCATCGCCTTGTCGCACTCCTCGTCGGTAAGGGTGCGGTCGGGCGCACGCATAGAGAGCGAGTATGCAACAGACTTCTTGCCGTCCGGGATGCCCTTGCCCTTGTAAACGTCGAACAGCTTGACGGACTCGAGCAGCTTGCCTGCCGCCTTCTCAACAGCGGCCTGCATGGAAGCTGCCGGAACGGCATCATCGACCAGAACGGCGATATCGCGGGTGGAAGCCGGGAACTTGGGCAGCGGGTGGTACAGCTTCTCCGGGTCGATAGCGGCCAGCAGCGCATCCATCTGCAGCTCGGCAGCGAGTACCTCGCCGGACAGGCCGTAGCGGGCTGCAACGGTCGGGTGAATGGTGCCGAATACACCGATCTCCTTGCCATCGATCAGCACCTTGGCGCAGCGGCCAGGGTGATAGGACGGATTGGCCTTTTCAGGTGCGAAGGATGCGCCCTTGATGTTCAGCTCACGCAGCAGCGCCTCGATCGCGCCCTTGAACTGGAAGAACGACAGGCGGCCGTAGCTGCCGAGAGTCAGGATCTTCTCCTCGTGCGGCAGAACGTCCGGGTCAGCCTTGCCATCCTTGACGGTCGGGGTGTAGATGGTGCCCAGCTCGTACAGCGAAGCGGTCGGGTTGCGGTGTGCGTGGTTGTGCGCCAGATTATCCAGCATGGACGGCAGCACGGTGGTACGCATCACGCTGAAATCCTCACCAAGCGGGTTGAGGATGGTGGTAGAGATACGGCGCGGGTCGTTCTCGTCCCAGCCGATCATGTCGTAGAACTTCGGGGAGATGAACGAGTGGCTCATGGACTCGTCAAAGCCTGCCTCGCGGCAAACCAGAGCGGCAGTGCGCTCCGCCTGCTGAGACGGCGTGAACTCGCCCTGTACCATCTCACCGGCGTACAGCGTGGTCGGGATCTTGTCGTAGCCGTACATGCGGGCCACTTCCTCGGCCACGTCGCACATGCGGTTGATGTCGGTGCGGAAGAACGGCACAACGACCTCGTTGTTCTCGATCTGAAAGTCCAGCTTTTCGAGCAGCTTCTGCTGCTCCTCGGCGGACAGTTCCAGACCGAGCAGCGCGTTCATCTTGTCCGGCTCGAACGGCAGACGCTTATGGTTCGGGTCGGAGTTGTCAACGTCGATGATGCCGTCGATGACCTCGCCTGCGCCGAGCATTTCGACCAGCTCACACGCGCGGTTGACCGCGTCGAGCGTCATGCGCGGGTCCAGACCCTTCTCAAAGCGACCAGAAGCCTCGGTGCGCATACCGAGCGCCTTTGCGGTGATACGAACAGTAGCGCCGTGGAAGTTTGCGGACTCGAAAACGACGGTCCTGGTGTCGTCCTCGATCTCGGAGTTTGCGCCGCCCATAACGCCTGCAACAGCAACCGGCTTGTCGTTGTCGCAGATGGCGAGCATCTTGTCGCTCAGGTCGTGGTCCACACCATCGAGGGTCTGGATGGACTCGCCGTTGCGGGCGCGGCGGACAACGATGCGGCCGTCGGACAGGCACTTGTAGTCGAAAGCGTGCATCGGCTGACCGTACTCGAGCATAACGTAGTTGGTAATATCAACGATGTTATTGATCGGACGGACGCCGCAGGCGTGCAGACGCTCGCGCATCCACGCCGGGGACGGCTCGATCTTGATATTCTTGACAATGCGGGCGGTGTAGCGCGGGCACAGATCGGTGTCCTTGACCTCGACGGACATATACTTGTTGATGTCGTCGCCTATGCCCTTGACCTCCGGGGTCTTGATGCTGAACGGACGGTCGAAGGTAGCCGCAGTCTCGCGGGCCAGACCGATCACGCTCAGGCAGTCCGGACGGTTCGAGGTGATCTCGAAATCGGAAACCCAGTCGTCCAGACCGAGTACCTTTTTGATGTCCTCGCCAACCGGGGTGCCGGCAGGCAAGAACAGGATGCCGTTCTCGCACGCATACGGTACGCAGCCGTGGGACAGACCCAGCTCCTGGAACGAGCACATCATGCCGTTGGACGGCACGCCGCGCAGCTTGCCCTTGGTGATCTTTACGCCGCCGGGCAGGGTGGACTTATGCTTTGCTACCGGGCAGATCTCGCCAACGGACTCGGGAGTAACGTTGGGCGCGCCGGTAACGATCTGAACGGGCTCGCCGTCACCGAGATCGAGCTGGCAGATCTTGAGATGGTCGGAGTCCGGATGGTCGACAACGGACAGGATCTTGCCGGTCACAACGTTTTCGATCTCTGCGCCGAGGTAGTAGACCTCCTCGACCTTGGAGCCGGACATGGTCAGCTTGGCATCATACTCCTTCGGGGTGATGCCGGTCATATCGGTATAATCCGAAAGCCAGGATAATGGCAGTTTCATTGGATATATTTCCTCCTTGATGGTATCGCGCCATCAGGCGCGCATGAAATAGAAAACAGCGTTGCTGTCTTCGTATATAGGGGACTTCCGAAGTCCCCTATAAGCGCGTCAGCGCTTAGAACTGGTGCAGGAATCGAACGTCGTTCTCATAGAACAGGCGGATATCGTCGATCTTAAAACGGCCCATGACCATACGCTCCAGACCGATGCCGAAGGCATAGCCGGAGTATTCGTTCGGATCGATGCCGCTCATCTCGAGCACCTTAGGGTGAACCATGCCGCAGCCGAGGATCTCGATCCAGCCCTCGCCCTTGCAGAGCGGGCAGCCTGCGCCGTGGCAGCGATAGCACTGAATATCCATCTCAGCGCTCGGCTCGGTGAACGGGAAGTGGTGCGGACGGAAACGGACGACCGTGTCCTCGCCGTACAGCTTCTTTGCGAACAGCTCAAGGATGCCCTTGAGGTCGCTCATACGGATGCCCTTGTCAACGACCAGACCCTCGATCTGATGGAACAGGGGAGAGTGGGTAGCGTCAACAGCGTCCGAGCGGTAAACGCGGCCCGGCGCAATGATGCGGATCGGCGGCTTGCGCTTTTCCATCGTACGGACCTGCATCGGGGATGTCTGGGTACGCAGAACGACATTGTTCGAGATATAGAAGGTGTCCTGCGTGTCGCGCGCCGGATGATCCTTCGGGATGTTCAGCGCCTCGAAGTTGTAGTGGTCGAGCTCGACCTCCGGGCCTTCCGCGATAGAGAAGCCAAGACCGAGGAAAATCTCCTTAAACTCGTCGAGGACGATGTTCAGCGGATGCTTCTTGCCGATCACGACCTCGTCGCCCGGAAGGGTAACGTCAATAGTCTCGGCAGCGAGCTTTTTTTCGAGCGCCGCCTGCTCGAGCAGCTTTTTCTGCTTGTCGATGATGGTCTCGATCTCAGCGCGAACGTCGTTGATGAGCTGGCCGACAACTGGGCGCTCCTCCGCAGCAACGTCCTTCATACCCTTGAGCAGAGCGGTCAGCTCGCCCTTCTTACCGAGGAACTTGACACGCGCTTCATCGAGGGCGCGTGCATCCGCTGCCGCAGCAAGCTGCTCCTTCGCGGACTGCAAAATGCCTTGCAGCTTTTCTTTCATATCAATTCTCCTTTGGAACGTGATGTTCATGCCGGGACGGAAACGCAAAAAAGCCTTCCGTCCCTCTGCTTTTGCAGATATAGGGACGAAAGGCATAACTCTTCCGTGGTACCACCCTGATTTCCGAATGCTCGGACACTCATTAAACGCCGGTAACGGGGCGTCAGCCCGTCTGTGCCTACTGCCGAAAGCCGCGGTTCAGCACAGATGCTCGCAGGGGAACTTCACATCCTGTCTCATGGCGTGGCTTACAGCCTGCGGCCGCGCTCTCTGGACCGAGAAATGGGAATGCTACTTTTCCTGTTCATCGCATTGGAATATTCATAACAGAATTATTAAACCACATTTCCGCGCAGAATGCAAGAGCGGTTTGCAGGAATTTAAGCGTTTTTTCCGTTTTTCATCGAGAAAGTGACCAGTTCCTCGCCCTCATGCTGAACATCTGTCTTTGCGACTGTCACGGTTTCCGGGATCGCGTCCGCAGAGACATCCTCAAGGACCGCAAGACCGACGCCGTGTTTTTCGCTGACCGACAGACAGTTTTTCGCCGGCTGATCGTCGATATAGATATCGCGCGCCGGTTCGGCACCGCCGAACCAGAGCATCAGCGTTTCCGCCTCGGGATAATACGCTGCACGGTACAGCGTCACACCGCCGTTCCTCTGTTTTTCCGAGATGAGCTCGCGCACCTCGAAGGTCTCGGACGGGTCTTTCTGCACAGACATCGCGCCGGTTCGGTATTCGGAATGAATATAATTATACTGCTGCACCTTGCTGACGATGCAGTACGAAAGCATGCACGCCAGAACGATGACGCACGCCCAGAGTGCGGTTTTCTTTGTTTTTGGCATAACTTCTCCTCCTCAGACCCAGGGAAATACCCAGCGAATGCTGAAAAACGTCGCGGCCATGCTCAGGCCGTTTGCGCACAGCGCATAGCAGACCGGATGTGGCGACGGACGTTCGCTCCTGAGCATTTTGCGGTAAATGACGGACTCCGCAATCCAGATGGCAAGCTCGAGCGGCACAAAAACAAAATACCGGTAAAGCGTCATGCCCTGTGCCATGCTCCACCCGGTGACAGCGGTCAGCACAAGCTGCGTTGCGATGTTCACGCAGAGGAACACTCTGCGGTTGCGCTCGTCCCAGAAGCCGAACGGAATGAGCAGCAGTCCTTCGATCAGCAGCGTCGGCAGCAGGGAAGAGAGAAACTGCTTTGCGTAATCGCGCCACGAATTATTAGTCAGGACCGTATTCGCGGCGTAGTCGTAGGTAAATTCCTGCCACAGCCGGCAGCGCTGCTGCACGAACGAGAGCCGGGCGCCGTCCTTTGTCGCGAGGATGATGCGGAACTCGTCCGGGACGCCGTGATAGTCATACCGGAAGGTGTCATCCGTGCTCTGTATCTCGCCGTACATCGGCAGGAGCGTACCGTCCAGCATGGCCAGATGCCACGTTCCTTCGCCGCCTGCATCGCGTGCCGCAGTCCGAAGATTCGTTATGATCTCGGCATCCATCTGTGCTTCGGAAAGATCGTTCCAGTCCTGATTATCAAACAGCTCATCCGGCGCTTCACCCGGCACGAGCAGATCAAGATAATAGATCCCGCTCGGCGGATTTTCCACATGGATGGTCATGCTCGGCTTTGGCCCCATGTCAGCGCGCGCCGGAACCGGCAGCAGAACGGCAAGCAGCGCGAGCACGCAGAAAACAGATGTCCGCTTTCGTTTCATAACTATTCCCTCCTTACCTCTATATGCTAATCGTAACATGCCGAGGAAACAAACACAAGTTACAAATACAATACAGTATGATTTTTCGTCCGTCCTGCTTGACAAAAGCTGTGTTTGCGGCTATAATAGCAAGGTAATACTGAGAAAATGCCATGAAAAAGAGGAGTATTTCTTCTTCGTCTGTTCAGAGAAGGTGCGGTCGGTGCAAGCACCTCTGCGAGAGGAAAGAAGGTCGCTTTGGAGCAGGGCAGCTGATTTGTGTTAAGCTGTTCCGTCCTGTCCACGTTACGGACCAACGAGCGCGCGGCTTTTTGCCGCGAATTCAGGTGGTACCACGGAGCACGCTTCGTCCTGTTTTGGACGGCGTGCTGTTTTTGTTTTTGTAAAAAAATTGAAGGAGATAGATCTATGAGCGAACTGCCTAAGACCTACGACCCGAAAGCGGTCGAGGACAAGCTGTACAGCTTCTGGAACGACTCCGGCTTCTTCCATGCCGAAGTCAATCCGAAAAAGAAACCCTATACCATCGTTATCCCGCCTCCGAACGTAACCGGCCAGCTCCATATGGGTCATGCGTTCGACGAGACCCTTCAGGATATCCTGATCCGTACCAAGCGCATGCAGGGCTACGAGGCTCTGTGGATGCCGGGCACCGACCACGCCGGCATCGCAACCCAGATCAAGGTCGAGGAGAACCTCCGCAAGGAGGAGGGCAAGACCCGTTATGACCTCGGCCGCGAGGAGTTTCTGAAGCGTGTCTGGGACTGGAAGCACAAGTTCGGCAACCGCATCATCAGCCAGCTGAAAAAGCTCGGCTCGTCCTGTGACTGGGAGCGCGAGCGCTTCACGATGGACGAGGGCTGCTCCAAGGCGGTCCGCGAAGTTTTCGTAAACCTGTACAACAAGGGCCTGATCTACAAGGGACACCGCATCATCAACTGGTGTCCGCACTGCGCGACCGCGCTTTCCGACGCCGAGGTTGAATATGAGACCCAGCCGGGCAAGCTGTGGCATATCCGCTATCCGCTCGCAGACGGCTCGGGCGATCTGGTCGTTGCGACCACCCGTCCGGAGACCTTCATGGGCGATACCGGCGTCGCGGTCAACCCGAACGACGAGCGCTACAAGCATCTCATCGGCAAGACCTGCATCCTGCCGATCATGAACCGTGAGATCCCGATCTTCGGCGACGAGTACGTCGATATGGAGTTCGGCACCGGCTGCGTCAAGGTCACGCCGTGCCACGACCCGAACGACTTCGAGATGGGTCAGCGCCACAACCTCGAGCAGATCCTCGTGTTCAACGAGGACGCAACCGTCAACGCAAACGGCGGCAAGTACGAGGGTATGGACCGCTACGAGTGCCGCAAGGCGGTTGTAAAGGACCTCGAGGAGGGCGGCTACCTCGTCAAGATCGAGGACCACGAGCACAACGTTGGCACCTGCTACCGCTGCGGCACGACCGTTGAGCCGATGACCTCCGCGCAGTGGTTCGTCAAGATGGCGCCGCTCGCCAAGCCCGCAATGGACGTTGTCAACGAGGGCAAGACCAAGTTTGTCCCCGACCGCTTCTCCAAGACCTATCTGCGCTGGATGGAGAACGTACACGACTGGTGCATTTCCCGTCAGCTGTGGTGGGGTCACCGTATTCCGGCGTTCTACTGTGAGGACTGCGGTGAAATGACCGTCTCCAAGACCGATGTGCACACCTGCCCGAAGTGCGGCGGTACGCATATCCGTCAGGAGGAGGATGTTCTCGATACCTGGTTCTCGTCCGCACTGTGGCCGTTCTCCACGCTCGGCTGGCCGGACAAGACCAAGGAGCTTGACTATTTCTACCCGACCTCTACGCTCGTTACCGGCTACGATATTATCTTCTTCTGGGTTGCACGCATGATCTTCTCCGGTGTGGAGCACATGGGTGAGACCCCGTTCAAGACGGTCTATATCCACGGTCTGGTGCGCGACGCGCAGGGCCGCAAGATGTCCAAGTCGCTCGGCAACGGCATCGACCCGCTGGAGGTCATCGACCAGTACGGCGCGGATGCGCTGCGCTTCACCCTCGCGACCGGCAACAGCCCCGGAAACGATATGCGTTTCTCGGACGAGCGCGTACAGGCGTCCCGCAACTTCTGCAACAAGATCTGGAACGCATCGCGCTTCATCCAGATGAACCTCACCATCGACAAGGACAAGGCAGTCCAGCTGCCGGCAGACCTTGCGCTCGAGGACAAGTGGATCGTCTCCAAGTTCAACACGCTGGTTGCCGACGTTACCCGCAACATCGACCAGTACGAGCTCGGTCTTGCCGCCTCCAAGCTGAACGATTTCATCTGGGAGAACTTCTGCGACTGGTATATCGAGATCGCAAAGACCCGTCTCCAGACCGGCGACGAGAACGTACAGAAGGTACTGTGCTACGTCCTGTCGGGCGCAATGCAGCTGCTGCATCCGTTCATGCCGTTCATCACCGAAACCATCTGGCAGGCACTGCCGCACGAAGGCCCGTCCGTCATGGTATCCAGCTGGCCGGAGTACGACGAGAAGCTGAACTTCTCCGTCGAAGAAGCGCAGATGGAGAGCCTGATGGACGCTGTCCGTGCCATCCGCAACCGCCGCGCTGAAATGAACGTACCGCCCTCCAAGAAGGCCAAGGTACTCATTCTGACCGAGAAGAAGGACACCTTCTCCGCAGGCGCAGGCTTCTTCCCGAAGCTCGCATACGCATCCGAGATCGAGCTGATCGACGCGGTTCCGGCGGACGCTGCCAAGATGGCATCCGTAGTCACCGGCGACGCACAGATCTATATGCCGATGGGCGACCTCATCGACTTCGAGGCCGAGCGGGCCCGTCTCGGCAAGGAGAAGAGCAAGGTCGAGGCCGACATCGACTTCGTTATGAAGAAGCTGAACAACCCCAAGTTTGTCGATAAGGCACCCGAGAAGGTTGTTGCAGCCGAGCGCGAAAAGGCGGACAAGCTGCGCGAGCATCTCGCAAAGCTCGAGGAGTCTATCGCAGCTCTGGGCTGAAAATCAAGCTGAGATAAAAAGCGGAAGCTCCGGCTTCCGCTTTTTGCGTTGTCATGCTTTCAATTTCGCCCAGACTATGCTATAATACAGCCATTACTAAACGAAAAAGGAAAGGTTTCATCATGGACACCGAATTCCCTAAAACAGCTGTTGAATATATCCACTCACTCGGCCGTTTTTCCGGCAGGCCCGGTCTGCACCGTATCCGTGCGCTGTGCAAGGCGCTCGGCGATCCGCAGGACAGGCTGCGCTTTGTTCACCTCGCCGGTACGAACGGCAAGGGCTCGACCGCTACCATGATCGCCTCCGCGCTTCAGGCAGCCGGTCTGCGCACAGGCCTGTACACCTCGCCGTATCTCGTGCAGTTCTACGAACGTATCCGTATCGACGGCTCGATGATCTCGAGCGACGATCTCGCGCACCTTTCTGAGCGTGTCGCGGTTGCCTGCGAAAGCCTGACGCTGCCCGAGGGAGAGACGATCGGTGAGTTTGAGTTCACGACCGCAGTCGCCTTCCTGTACTTCGTCGAGCAGGGCTGTGATATTGTCGTACTGGAAACCGGTCTCGGCGGCCGCTGCGACGCAACCAACGTCATCCGCAGTCCGGAGGTGTGCGTGATCACACCGATCTCGCTCGATCATATGGCAGTCCTTGGCGACACGGTCGCTGAGATCGCGGGAGAGAAAGCCGGAATCATCAAGTCCGGCGCTGATGTCGTCTGCGCAAACGGTCAGGAGGAGGACGCTCTCGCCGTACTGCGTCATGTCACTGCGTCTCAGGGTGCGGTCTGGCACGAGAGCGCGGATACGCTGCGTGTGCTTCGCTGTGATCTGAACGGTTCTGCCTTTATATGCGACGGACAGGGCTACACCATCGCCATGCCCGGTCGGCATCAGCTTCAGAACGCCTCTACGGCGCTCCGCACTCTGGATGCGCTGCGTCTGCGCGGCTGGGATATCCCGGTCGAGGCCGCCGTGCGCGGTCTGGCACGCGCGCGCATCGCCG
>JABLTP010001591.1_pt1 | contig 14521 bp, 17 predicted proteins | sample 7160111 | NCBI WGS metagenome assembly JABLTP01 (sample SAMN14651227, study PRJNA627086) | human gut metagenome | isolation source: feces | host: Homo sapiens
CTGTCCTGTTTTTTATTATTTCCTGCTCCAAGCAACATCTGTATTGCTTTTTGGTGTATTCCTGCCTCTGCCTGCTTTGAATATGTCAATAGCTGGTTTACTGTGTTTACATCTGTCACTGTCTTCATAATTATTCTCCAAACCCTTTTTCAACATTAAACGCCAAACATATGCTGCAATTTGTCCAGCATATCGTTTGATTTTTCTCTAATACTTCCCGGCTGATTTCTTAATTCATATCTGTTTTCATAGTAATGATTCAAGTAACCTTTCAGCCCATCATAAAATGAATCCTTATCTATTTCATCATTTAAAAATTTGTCACACAAACCGCTCATTTCCGTTTTCTCATTCGTATAGAAAGCTCTCTCATCGGAGATGATTTCTGATTTGTACTTATAAGTTTCTGTTTTGCTCCCAATTCCAACAACCATATAATCCGGTGTCATTCTCTCCATGATAGAATCGCGTGCCGACTCATTAAAATGAACATATTCGTCAATCATATCTGAAAAACCTGCCTGTAATTGCTCCGGGACATACATTTTATTTATTTTGTTTAATCCAGCCTCACTTGCACTTAATAAAAATACCGATTCAAATGAAGTACCACGATACCCTTCCCTGGCATTCAAGTCATCTACCGCTGCCACCATTGTGCCGATCTGCTCTTTTAATGTATTTCTTTCATCTTCTGATAAATATTCTGCCGCATTGTCATCTATCCACTTCTCAAAAAACGCAGCCTGATTCTCAGAATATCCCTCAAAGACACTTCGATCTCCTGAAATAGAAGACGCCTTTAATTCCAATTGAAACAAATTCTCACACTTGTATTCTGCTGGTATTTCTTTTATCTCTCCATTGATTGATGAAAAATGCATTGTCTGAAACTCTGAGACTTTATCACGGGCAGTCTTCACTAATTTTTTTGCTGAATCACTGATTTTCACATCATCCTCCGAAATAATATTCTGAGGAACAGTTGTTTTCTTCTCAACCTTATTTTTTATCATCTCAGGATTATTAATATACCTATTTCCTTGAACTTTCATAGCAACCTCCCTAAGTTAGTCCACACTTTCTATACTTCTTTATCTATCTTGCTCGATGTCAAATAAAAATCCATCTTAGAGTACGTACCATTATTTGTATAGGTTGCACTCGCCCGGTTTGCAGCATTCGATATACCAGTTGCTTTCTGCGATATTTTGCTTACAAAAGAATTATATCCTGTAAAGACCGTTTTCAGCGAACTGATATCTGCCTGCTTTAAAGCATCCTCATCTAATTCCAACTTGTTTCCTTTTCCTATGGTAATACCTATTTTGGCAAGCATATTACTGTTTTTGTCTGTCATTCCAGTCATCCATGAAGCATTTCGCAATACATCCTTTGTATTAGATTCTCCGGCTTCCTTAACTACATCATTATAATCTTCAACAAAAGATTTTACTGTCTTGGTGATTTTATCCCAGTCATAATCCTCTACCTCAGTCTCTTCCCCCGTTTTTTCATCTTTCTTTTTTATTTTCTTTTTTTCCCAAAGAGAAAAGGCATTCAAAGCATCTGCTGATTTTTTCAGAGAATCTGCACTTGTTTTCATCAAGGTAAGTTTTTGTGAAGTATCACCTTTTCCCGATAATTTTTCAGCATCCTGTTTTGCATAATATGCTTTCATAAGTTTTCTATAGCTTCCATTTTTGATTGCAGCATAATCAGAAAGCATATTTGTATTGCCTACTGATGAACTATCTGACGTTCCACTAAACAACGCTGAAAAATCTACATTGCTGTTATATTTACTTGTATAATCACTAAAACTTTTGATTTCTGACATAACACCAGCCTCCTTTCCGAACTATAAACGTATATCTATCGGTTTATATACTACCGACTGTCCACTTTCTGATGCTGGATTTGTTATTGTTTCTGCTGTTTCTGTTTTGATATCTGCATTATCTGATGCATCTGTTGTCGTATCTGCATTTTCCTGTGTATTCTCTGCTTTATGAGGTTGATCCTTCTTTGTTTCTGCTGCATCTGTACTGTTGTCTGCCTTTACTGCTTCTTCCATAGATTTATTTGCATCTGAAAGTGAAGACATCTGTGCTGCTGTTGCAGACTGCGCTTTTGCCTGCAAATCTGCCAGTTCTTCTTCTTTCTTTTCGGTATTGCCTTTTCCAGCATCCTGCTTGATTTCAGACGCAATCACACCGGCTCTTCCTTCCATCTGTGTTGCCATACTACCCTGCACTTTTGCTTGCTTCATAGATGAATCTGCGGAAATCATTGCCCGCATACCTGCCTGTGGCAAACCTGTTCCTTTCTTTGCAGATGTATTTTTTGTACCAGCCACCATATCATCGATAGATGCTTTTTTGCTCTGCTGTTCCTTTCTCTGTTCAATCTGGTGCTGCCTTAACTGTTGATTGAGATTTGTAATTTCCTGTTGTATCTCCTGACGTTTCTTCATCTTATCCTCTAATGACAGTTCTTCATTTGATGATAAGTCCTGCAATTTCTGCTGTGCATTTGCAATCTGATTCTGAATATTTTTACTCACAGAATCATTCGCCTGTGCCATTCCCATTGCTCCTGTCTGCGTATTCGTTCCGTTAAATCCATTAATTTTCATCATTTTAATCCTCCTTGTTTTGCGAAGCAAAATGCGACTGTCCATACAGGAGCAGAGGATTTTACCTCCTTGAGCTAATACTCTGAAATCCGTTTCCTAAAAATCTGTATAACATGATTTCTCTTTATTTTTTCTTTCGGCATATCTTTCTTCACAATAAACTGCGATGTTGTGAACCGCCCTTTTTTCGTTGTGAAGCAGTCTGAAAATGCTTTTCAGACTGTCGCAGTGCTCCTCAAATATTGTTGCAAGCAACATATTTTCATCGCTACCTGCGCAAAAAAAGTACTATATATTTCTGTAATTTCTGTAATTTACAAAATACATAGTGCCAATTTATTTCTTTATTCTACCTGCATCATAATGCTAAGGATTACTTCCTCATTTCCCTGCTCCAAAGATATATCTCCCATATACATTCTGGCAACCCGGCGAATGTTATTCAGACCCATTCCATGTTCCCTCCCAGATTTGGTTGTTTCTGGCAAATCGCTATCACCAAAATTAAGCTGACCCCCAAAACTGTTTTTTATGGTTATCATAAAGATACTGTTTTTCCGAAAAGAAGAAATGCTGATATACGGATTATCTCCACTTACATTTTCCATGCAGTTATTCAAGGCATTATTCATGATCACACTCAAATCAAATGCATTTAACTTCGTATTCTGCGGATAATGAAAATCCGACAGAAACCGAATCTGCCTTTCTTTTGCTTCTCTCAGCTTTTCCATCAAAATAACATCAATTACCGGACTTCCTGTCTTTATTTCCGGAGATACCTCGTCCCATTCATTTTTCAGATGTTCCAAGTATTCTGTAGCATCATCCATATTATTATGTGCCACCAGATGTTCCAGTGTCTGTATATGATTTCCCATATCATGGCGCATGGAGCGGATATCCCGATACAACTTTTCGACTTCCTCGATATGCTTTTTCATGTCACTGATCTGATTTAATACCAGCTCTTGTCCCCGCTGCTCTTCCTGCATCTCTTTCCAGTTTTGAAACATTACAATCACAACAAGAATAGCAACTATGGAAATCAGATAGTGTAAAAAGCTTAAAGCTCCATAAAATCCATATGTATCAATCAAGTTCTTTCCAGTATCTCTTTCGTATATCATGAGATAATATTGTAAAATGCCATACCCAGTGACGCCTACAAGTGAGGGTATAATAAGCATTACCATCTCTTTGACGCTCATTTCATCTTTTTTGTATATATACGCTTTATTGATCAGTCCTATTGCAACCGCAATAAAAGCAATACAAAGTACAATATCCAAAACTCTGGTTCCAACATATAGTCCGTATTGCAACCACACTTTTTCTGCACTCATATTCCGAAATACAAGTGCTTTTGTAACAAGATCATCAAGTCTGTCTGCCATTGCAACCGTTAACCATCGGATAGAAAAGAACGTAATTGCAAGAAATATTTTCTGATATATATTTCTTCTGTCCTCTACATACATTGCAAGAAACGCTGCTATAACTCCAATCAGATATGCGGAAAAATTATCAATCTGTGGCGGAATCATATATAAAACAAGCATAATCGTAATATAAACAATACTGACTGCCACAGCCCCTTTTTTCTTTTTTATATAGGGACAAACAAATTTTCCAAAATAGATTCCTGTAATCATAAGGAGCGCAATAACAGAAATCTTCGATGTAACCATCCAGCATTTTTCTACCCAACTCATCCGATTTCGTTTCCTTTCCTCTGGTTATATTTCAAATATTGTTTTACAAACTCAGAATAATTCTGTTTTGCAATCAATGCAGTTCCATTTTCCATTGTTACACAATTTGCATCATATTTCTGAACATATTTGAAATGTACGAGGTAGGCTCTGTGTGTACGAAAAAAATCTGCTCCCGCTATTTCACTCAGTTCCTGCAATTTTCCATAATATTCAATATTCGTATCCCGTGTATGGATAATGACTTTTCGATTATATACCTCGGCATACACAATATCCTTCAAAAACACTTTCATATGGCTTCCTCCGGACTGCACCATCATGTATTTTTCATCCGATTGATTTTCAGAATATTTTTCAATGCTTCTGACTGCACGTTTCACAACTTCCTCAAATTTTTCATCTGAAAATGGTTTCACCAGATAATGAAATGCTGCAACATCAAATGCCTGAAAAACATACTCCTCCACAGCAGTTACAAATATCAATACCATTCTTTCATTTTTCTGACGCAGAATCCTTGCCGTTTCCATTCCATCCATTCCTGGCATCTGAATATCTAAAAATAGAATATCCGGCTCACAACCACTTGCAATCAATTCATCACCAGATAAATATTTATCTATTACTGCATCCGGTAATAATTTCTTTATTTTTTCTTCTAATATCAATCCTATAGATTTTTCATCATCACAGATTGCTATTTGCATCTTGTCACTTCCTTACTTACATACAATTATATTTATTATATCGGAAAAGTTCTTTAAATAGCTAGACACCATGTTGTGAACAGACCTTTTTTTGTTGTGAAATAGAATATCACATATATCGCTTTATCTGCTTCCTGTTAATTTGTTTTATCCGACACACACTCCTGGGAGTGACTGTATCTATCAAAAAAAGAAGTCAGCAGTTTATTCACGCACTACTGACTTTTCATCTGTCCATCATTTTCTGATATAATATTTTCTGGTGTTGACTGCAATGTTTCCGCACTGACACTTATTCCATTTGAACATGAAATCATTACTGCCAATGCTAAAATTCCTGATAAAATTTTTTCTTCATAAATTAACTTCACATTTTCTTTTATATCAGTTGTTCATTCCATATTTTCTTAATTTTCATATGCTCTGCATTTTGTCTGAATTTTTCCACATAAATTCAGTAGTGCAGCAACTATCATACCGTTTAATAACCACTGACATACTTCAATATGAATTTTGTATGATATAATTTTTCTATTTATACTTACTATTTGCACTTGTCAAATCAAGATAAGCATCCATACTTTTCTTCCAAAGCAACGATAAATCAAACCTTCCTAATTTGTTTAAATCTTCTATGCATTTTTTTAACATTGAAATAAAATCTCTTCTGTCATTAAGCCCCATATTACCAGCTTCAAGCGGCAAAGACGTAAAACCTCCCTGCTTCTCCACTTTGTAATGTGCCTCCAATGCACGCATTTCGACTACTGTGGCGTTTGATGGATCAACGTCATTGATATAAATTCTTTGTTCAAACTCTTTTCCGTTTTCATCCACACCTTTCGCTAACACCACTGGATTTTCATCCGTCGAATCATCCGCATATTTAAGGCAATAAGAAAGACCTGTACCATTACCTCCTGTCCACAACATATTATCTGTTGTGAATATCTAGTATACCTTTGGTGTTTCAGCCGTATAAAATGTCTTTTCCGCAGATACAGGGGCTTTCATATTATTGCCTTTTTGTTGGCAGTACATTGAAGATACCGTATTTAGACCAGAACCAATGTGCATACTTCTGTTCCTCCAATCAGCTTAAAAATTTCTCTATATTCTAGACCACTTCCTGCCTTAACTTTTTTTGAATACACATGAAAGGGATTTCTCACTATATGGGAAATTTTTCCTATTTTTTATTTTATTTCGGCATCTTTATCCAAAATTTTAACCACTACTCTATATTTGTAATATTCCATGTTCGTCTACAAAATTATATATCAATATCTATTTTTAATACATTTTGCTATTGCACATATCGTTTCACTGCAATCTTCCCCATAACCATAAATACTGCTACTAGGACTATACTTACATACCCGGCATAAAATAACAGGATTTGTGCTTTTATTAAAAAAACGAATGGCACATCTAATACCATTCGTCTTTATCTGCTTTATATTCTGTTATTTAAGATTTAGCGTATTACTATTGGAATGCTCAAAATAAAAAGATGCGTTTGATTCTATATAGTTTCGCTTAAATCTTGATAGTCCCTTATTCTTCGATTCTAACTGATGAATGGTACTCTTGCTATAGGCTTTCTCCTTGGTGTGAATGACCATTGGTTTGTCATCAACCTTTCTAATTTTCAATTTTCTCACCTCACTCCACTTGGAAAATAAAATAAGCCGCTAGGGAGCAAAAATTACTCCTTAACGGCTATGTAAAATCATTCAATATTCAATTATTAAAAGCAACATGAAACTGGAATTTGCACCTTACTTGTTTGATTGTTTCCAATAGTTTAGCTGTTGTAACATTTCTTTCATATATACTCGTACCTGCTCAGAAGTCCAATTTTCATTTGACATATGTTCGGCACAGAAGTTAATCAAATCATCCATGCTACTATATGTAAACTTTCCATCGACATAGCACCACTTGCAGTATTCTTCATTAAAAATACCATCTGTTTCTTTACTAATGGTAGAATCCTCCAAAGGCATTCCACAACATTGACAAATCAGCTGTCGTGGAGAACCTAAAAGTGTATTGATTGAAACATCAAACAGTTTTGATAATAACTTCAAGGTTTCTGTGTTTGGTGTCGTTTCTCCATTCTCCCAGCGTGATACAGCTTGACGAGTAACATATACTTTTTCTGCAAGCTCATCCTGTGATAAGCCTGCTTTATCTCTCAACTCTAATATAATACTCTTTGTTTCCATGATTACTTTCACCTCCACAACTATTATATACTCGACATATCGAACTGCAAAGCAACTCGCTGTTGCTATACTCAAATTCATCGCTCCGTATTATTGAAACTTTGCTTCTCCAATAATTTCAAAAACCTCTTGTCATTCATCTGCTCATTTGTGATATAGTCACCGTCTAAAAACAATGCATATGTTGTTATTGGTGTCGGAGCGTTCTGTGCTTCCTCTTTACTCTGCAAATGAATTGCTTTAAACTGTACAGATTTTTCTTTTGCAATATCTTCAATTACAGGAACATATTTTGCATTAAACGGGCATTGACTGGTGTAATATAAAACATATCCTTTTTCTTCTATATAAGGCTGTTTTGCACATTCCTTAAACTTTGGCAACTCCACATTTTCATCAAATGGATAATACCATAACTGAATACCATTATCTGCTTCATCGCAAACTCTAAATCCTTTGTACTTCAAAAATTTAGGGTCTGCTAAAAATGGCTTTTTCTTTGCTGATGCCAATATACATAATCCCTTTTTCCCTTTGTCTTTGCTGTCCTCAATACAAGCATCTAATAAATCAGTTGAATAGCCATGACCTTTAAATGAACCTGCTACCCACAAACAATCGATATACATATAACCATCTGCTAAAATCGGATTCCATGCGTTTTCCGCAGGGATATATTCAATAAAACATTTTCCTCTTTCTGTACTTTTCAGAAAAACCAAACCATCTTCAAACCGTTCTGACAACCACGCCTTTTTTGAAGACACTTGAATATCATTGTTATTAGAAATCGCACAGCAGATGTGCTCTTTTTCAATATTTTCGTTCGTAACTTTAATGTATTCCATTATATAAATCTCCGTAAAATTCAAAGCTTCGCGAGCTTTGTACTTTCTTTAATTTTCTCAGTATTACTGAAAGTTTCAAGTGGAAATTATCAAATCAATTTTTTCGCATTATCTGCATTCAATTCAACATATCCACATTTTGGACATACATAACATGAAACAGTACTATTCTTTTCATTCTCAAAGATACCGTTTTTCTTATTAGTTAAATAAACAACCGTACCTACTGCATCTCCTTTTAATTTTGCTTTAATCATTTCCTCTTTACATCTTAAACAATCCATCTTTATTCCTCCATAAACTTCAAAGTTTCTATTCCTTACAAACTTCGATTTTAATGTCTCTATTATACCATAATGATATCTTCATTTATCAAGTTGTACACTGATGTAAATATAGGATGTTTTGATGTTGCCGATATCTCAGCTATTCTTACTAATTTCGTTTCCATTATTTCCTCCGTCCCTGAGTACGGTATTCACAATGTAAAACATGATTGGTTCTCTGACTCCGCAGTGCCACATAACACTCGCCGCTTTCTTGCTGTCTACGCTTGTCAGGTGCCGTTACCGGCATCATCCCAAGACTCGCTATTATCTGGTTGGCTAAACCTTGGATAAACCGGAATCCCACCGGCTTGACTACACACCCTTAGCTGGGCGCACAACTGAAAGTTGTCGGGTTCTTTACATAGATTAAATATCAATTTATAAATCAAACTCGTCTTCTATCTTTTCCTGTTCGTCTATAATATTCATCCTTATCTGCATACATCAACTTATCAGCCATTGCCTTAATTTCTTCAAAATTAAGTTCTATATGTTCTGAACAAACAACTACTCCCTTAGCCACACTAAGTTCAGAAATAAGATTTCCCTGGAAGTTTTCAGTTAAATAATCAAATGTCTTAACTGCATCCTGTACTTCTTCTCTCGTTCCTCTCAGTAATGCAACAAACTCATCGCCACCTACACGATACGTCCTTCCAAGACCTGAGAATGCATTATACATACACTTCGAAGCGCCAATAATTAACTCATCCCCTGCTTCATGACCAATATTATCATTAGCTGCTTTTAAACCGTTCAAATCCATCATAATAAGAACGTATTCTATTAAGTTATTATTTTTCTTGATTATTTCACAGTCAACTTCAAACCCTCGTCTATTATATAAGCCTGTAAGCTCGTCCTTTATAGATGCTTCATATCTTCTGTTGTATGCATCCTTTGCCTTCTTCTCTCTCATACTAATAATAACAAATGAAGTTGCCATTATTAATACGCCTGCAATAAAGATTAAAACAATTGGAAGTATAATTTTATTTACATCCAATTTAACAGGATTATTATCTCTTATTACTATATACCCATCAAATCCTTCGAGATACTTGGTCATATAACAACCATTCTCCGATAACTGATAATAAAAATCATCATCTGATATATTGCCAAAATATGAATTATCCAAGTAGCCTGTTTCTATAGAACTTTCATCCGTATCAACCTGTATAAGTCCATCATGATTAACTAAATATACTTTGATATTGTATTCTTCCTCGAACCTGGCAAGTATGTCTACAAGGTCATTCATATCAACTCCGACACCACATGCTCCCAAAATGTCTCCATTCGTGTCAAAAATACCGTAATTAATAAACACCGAAAGACTCCCGTTATTATCTTCATCAGTATCAACATTAACTATATATCTTTTCCCTGAATCCAAGTAATCCTTATACCATATATCATGGCTGACATTTTCAACATCAAGATACCTACTTATTCCATAATATGTATAATATGCTCTTGTTTTATCCGAAACAACATATATCATTTTATAATCAAATTCATTACCAATGGATACCAGACGATTAGTTATAATATCTGTAAATCTGTCGTACAGATTATCGAAGAATAATAAGAACTGATACACATTATCACCTGATATCTTTTCCTGCTTAATATTATACAGTCTTGTCTCCACTGCTTCAATGGAAATTTCAATTTCCTCTATCTCATCATAAAGTTTATCCAGACGCACCTGCATATCCTCATACTTCTTGTCATAATACTCGTCCGATACAGATAAGTTATCCATCTGATTTGCCAGCTTGTTCTTGGTGCCTCTTTTTCCTATAAAAATACGATTTTTAAGCTACTATTTATTAAAATGAATGGGATGTTCCAAAAATTGGTGTACTTTAATAAACCTATATAGGTTTTAAAAATTTTTATTTTGATATTTCTAAATTCAGGCACTTTTTAAAGGAAATAAATGTCTCCAAACGAGCCTTCAGCCTGAATACTCCGGTTCATACGATACAACTTCTGCGAGAATACGCTTAGAACAAGAGGCAAAATGAATGCTCCTGAATCGTGCAAGTGTTGCATGGTCAGGTGCAGAATGCCCTTCTAAAAGAAACATGAAATTGATATCTCTTTTGCAGTTTAATTCCATAGAACGGGATGAATAATCACCATTCATGTAAGAGTATAAAACAATCATCAAAAGTGTTCTTGGCGATAAAGAATTTATTCTATCACAAGTAGAATATAAATCAGTCAAATCCATCTCCTCTACAAACTGACTGAGTAACCGCACAGAATCATTCTTAGGAGAAAAAGGGGCACCGCACTAATTTCTTAGTGCGACATCCCCTTGATTGCCTATCTGCAAAGGCAGACGGGGCTGTCAACGGCGGCGCAAAGCAACGTTCATTTTACTGTTGACTGGCTCAGCTGGCTTTTTGCTATTGCCTTGTAGTAAACACAAATAGAAATGATTGCTGTAATCGCTTCCGTGATCCAAAACGCATTCCAGACGCCAACCGCTCCGAAAAGCCTGCTGAGTAAAAATGCAGTTGGAATGATAACCACAACATACCGGCAAAGTGAAATCAGTAATGAAGGAATGCCTTTTCCAAGTCCCTCCAGTGCGCCGGAAGATGTAACGGAAACCGCCGAGACGATAAAACCGGCGCCGATGATACGCAGGGCTGTTTTCCCGATCTGGATTGTCGCTTCTGTGTGGGTAAACAGCCCAATAAGCTGGCCGGGGATTAGCAGACATATTACTGTCCCAAGCACCATAATGATACCGCTCATGCACAAGACGATTTTATAAATCTGGCTGACTCTTTTGTTCTCCCCCGCACCGTAGTTATAGCCGATCAATGGACGCATCCCCTGAACAATGCCATTAGCCGGAAGATAGATGAATGTCTGCAATTTATAATAGATTCCCAAAACCAGAATATACACTTCGGAATATACCGCCAAAATAGCATTAAGCGCCGAAATCAAAAGAGATGGGAGCGCAAGATTCAAGGTTGCGGGAATGCCGATGGAGTACAGCTTTATTACCATCTTTTTGCTGAGCAAAATGTACTGCCTGCGGATATGCACGCGAATTGGCCGCACAAAATAAACGACCAGATAAATCGCAAGCGTCAAGGCCTGCCCGATGCCGGTTGCCAGCGCAGCGCCTTCGATTCCCATTTCAGGGAATGGACCATAGCCAAAAATCAGAATGGGGTCTAAGACAATGTTTGTTATACACCCACACATCAAGCTGATCATGGTTGTTTTCATGTTTCCTACAGCTTGGAATAGTTTCTCGAATGTAACACCAACAATGATAACCAATGTAAAAGCGAACGCAATAACAGAATAGCGGACGCCAAGTTCAATCACTGTCTTGGATGAAGTAAACATTCCTAAAAAAGCCGGCATCATTGTAATACAGCAGACTGTCATAACAATGCCGTGAATCATGGCAAGCACAAGTCCCTGCGTGGCAGCTTGATCTGCTTTTTTGTTATCTCCAGCGCCTAGATAGAAGGCGATCACTGCGTTGATTCCAACCCCAAATCCAATTCCAACAGCATTGATAAAATTTTGAACCGGATAAACCAGTGATAATGCCGTCATAGCTTCCTCGCTTATCTGCGCGACGAAAAAGCTGTCGATAATGTTGTATAGAGAATTAACCAGCATGGATAAAACCATAGGCAGGCTCATGGATAAAATCAACGGCAATACCGGTTTTTCTTTCATAAAAGTATCGTTCATCATTTCTCCTCCTTGGAACATGTTATAAAATATTTTTGTGGCGATGCCATGCCATTATTACGAGCGCAATGAGCATAGTTGCGGTTTCCGCAACAGGAAATGCAAGCCAGATTCCATTCAGCTGGAATAATTTGTCCAGACACCATAAGGCAGGAACAAGGAAAAGCAGTTGTCTGCATAATTGAATCGCTATGCTGGAACCTACTTTTTCTGTCGCCTGAAAATAGGTGGAAATCATGGTAGAGAGACCGCAAAACAGATAGCTTGCCGCCATAATTCGCATAGCGGATATTCCAAAGGAGCGCATGGCTTGAGACGCTGTAAATAATTCCAAAAGCTGTGCCGGAAAGAAGTTGACAGTCAATGTTCCCAGTATCATCATACCGGAGACCAAAGCGGTTCCGTATCGGAAAGCGGAGTGCAGCCTATCTCTGTTTCCCGCACCGTAGTTAAACCGCATAATAGGCAAACAGCCCTGAATCAAGCCGTTTACTGTCATAACGATCAGCTGCTGCACCTTAAAATACGCACCAAAGAATGCAATCGCCGTATCGGAATACGCCACCAGAAACAGATTGACGAATGTCACCATAAACGAACTGAGGGCATTCATAATGAAAGATGGTAAGCCAAGGGTGAATATACGGGCAATCATCCACTTTTGTATATGAAATTCTTTGATCTTTATCCGCACTTTTTGCTTTTTGCCCAGCAGCAAGGCAAATGCCAAAATCATGGATAACAAATAGCCCGCAACAGTAGCCACCGCAGCGCCACGGATTCCCATAGCTGGAAAAACACCAATACCAAAAATTAGTAGTGGGTCAAATACAAAATTAACGACCACTCCTGCAATCTGGAACCACATAGGAGCAACCATGTTCCCAGTAGCCTGTATCATCTTCTGGATTGCGATATGCACCATGTTGGGAATTTGCATGAACGAACATACGCTCATATAGGCAAGACTCAACTGATAAATTTCTTCGTTATTGGTGAATGCCCCAAAGTAGGGTTTCATAATCAGTAATGACAGAAGATTGAGCAAAGCACCAATTCCAAAGGCCAGTAACAATCCATGTGTGACGGTAGTATTTGCTTCATTCTGCTTTCTCTGTCCAAGATACCCTGCAATCAGTACATTCACGCCAACGCCAATCCAGATAGATGCCGCATTCATCAAAGTTGTAATGGGAAACGACAGGGAAACCGCCGTCAAAGCATTTTCACTCAGCCGCGCTACAAACGCGCTATCTATCAGATTATAGGAATATTGCAGAAACATGGAAATCAGCGGCGGTATCGACATTTGCCAGATAAGTTTTCCAACGGGCGCAACCGCCATTTTGTTATTGGTCTGCATACTTTCCCTCTTTTCCACAAATTGTCCGAACAATATAGTTTTGTTTGCGTGCTGCAGGCTGACCGGCTTCCAGTACAGCGTCCAAAGCCTTGGAAGGGACAGGTTCCGATTTATAAGCCCGTACACTACGGCGCGTCTTGATAAGAGACAAAAAATTATTTTCCATACAGATATAGTTCTCCATTCTGCTAATACTTCCGAGATACAGGCAGCAAAAAAAGCCACACAACTATCACAAGATAGCTGTGTGGCAAAAAGATGACCGAATCCGGAAAAGTCCACTAAAATTTTACGTTTGTCATTATAGCGAACTTGAAGGAGACTGTCAAGCAGCAATCATCACAGAATTGTGGCCATAGTCTATGAGCGTGATTTCTCGCGAAAAACCAACAATCTGTATCTGTTCTTTTGTGATGTAATCAAAGAGCTTTTCATAGTGCCGCAAACTACTAACACTAATATGAAACAATTTTGACACTTCACCTATTGAGAAGAGATTTTTCCGATCCATATCTTACTCCTCCACCAGAACAAGTGTTGATTTGCGCCGTATGACTCCAAAGGCGATTAGGCAGATCACGACCGATATCAGTGAGCCTGCTCTTCTTACACTTCTTACAATAAAAATCTATAATTTTTAACTCTTTGTTCAATTCAGTTCGCTCCCTTTCTCGAAAAAAATAACAGCCTTACGTTTGATTTCGTAAGACTGTCTCATAATTTCTTTATTGAATTGTAACTGCTTAATACTTAAATATAACTGTTTTGCACTCTTCACAAATTGAAGCAATTTCTCCTCTCTCAAAGGGTAGTTTAACTTTTACTTAGAATTATCTTTTCTAATAACTAAGTTGTAATTGCTATCATAATACAGTCCAAGTTCTCTACACATTCTATCGTTCACATTATCTAACGCTTTCTTATATTCTGCATACGTTGGAGA
>JABLTP010024478.1_pt1 | contig 14474 bp, 13 predicted proteins | sample 7160111 | NCBI WGS metagenome assembly JABLTP01 (sample SAMN14651227, study PRJNA627086) | human gut metagenome | isolation source: feces | host: Homo sapiens
CTCTATTAAAGTTACCCTTTTTTACCACCGATATGAAAAAGAAATTTTTTGCTAATTTATGGTTGACTTTTCATAGCTGGTCTCCTTTATCATTACGGCAGGCTCTACGTCATCTTCTTCATATAGCCATTTTTCATATTCTTCACCATTTGTAGATGTAGCCGAAGCAACAATTGGTCCTCTTTCCTTAATTTCCTTAATAATTTCACTTGCAAATCTAATTGCCATAGTTATCACCTCTCCAAAAAATTTCATTCAACTCGGGTTTATAAAAATTATTATCAAGCAAATAACTATACTCAATCCCAAATTTATTGCAATCTGTCGAATTACTTTGCACTTATCGTTCATGAGCCATTGCCACAAGTGACGGTAATTGTTATTCAATTATTATTATCTTCCAGCCTCCTTATTTCAGCATTTACACTCTCATCTACATGCTCAACACATCTACATATACAATCAGCATCATCCATACTAAAGTTTTCTGGCAATTGTTCTTCAAATCGAATAGCTTTGCTCAAGTCATCCCAAACTATATATTGATTATAATCTTTCAATGATTGTATCAAATCCTGAACTTTCGAATCATAAGTATCTAACTTCCCTGCTTCCTTTACCAATACTGCAAGATACATCAGATCAACATTCAGCTGTTCCACTGACAAGTTCATGTTGTAGCAATTCACATTTGTTCCATGATTATCATATCTTTTTTTACAAAGCTCGTTTCTTTCTTGCTCAATCAATTTAGCTACATCACTATCATATATGTAAATTGAATCATTTCTGCAAACATAGCCTAGTTCTTCCAATACGATTACCAATAATTCTCTGCGTGCATGAAGATTTTTCTGCAATTCATTAATATTCCATGAATTATTTTTCAGTATATAATTTCTAAGATCCTTAATGCATGGCTTATCTTTCTTTCGTTTTGCAAAAGACTTCTTAATCCATTGAACACCCTGAAGTACAAATGCGAAACGTGACGCCCAATCTATTATATCAATCGGCGAACTAATTCCAGCCTTTGATAAGATAATTTTTGCTTCCCATAAATAAGCACTCCAGTCCTGCATTATCCTTTGGAGAAATTCATCAGCTCCACCAACATTATTTGCAAAAACCACTAGTCCATCTCTCTTAACTAGTGGGAATGTTCTTACAAAGTCTTCTATTGTAACATTCTGGTATGGAACATTCCAACGAATTCCATCTTCAAATTGAATATATGGATAAAGCCTATATACAGCATTCATTTCCATATCTCCATAGTATGTATCAAAAGACAGATGATATATTCCTGTTCCTATTTTCAAACAAACTTCTTCTAAATTCTGTGGCAACATATCATCATCAATAATTCCAGTTACAGGAAAACGATTTTCAAGACAGTAATTAATTCTTAAGAAAAATAGATGTCCATTGCTTTGCTCATATTTCTTAAGTTTTTCCTCTGCGAAATTAATCTTGCTATCTATGTCTCTTAATATATCGCTCCGAGGATCAAATCCATTCATGTTTTCTCCAGTATCAAGATATACCACAACAAATGGAGTTCCATATATATGCAAAACATATTCTGGATGATCATCCAAAATACTATTTATTTTGTTCGTAATCTCTAAAAAAAATTTTTTGATATATTTCAAGAATTCGCATATAAGAATATGTACTAAAAGAAAATACTTATATAACATCTTAACAACCGTAAGTTGTACATTCATCTCTCCATAATCAAATAGCTGCTGTTCAATATTTTTCATCTGTTTCTTTAAGGTAGCATTTATTTTCGTATGTGCCGCATCTAAAATTTCTGAAAGTTGAAAAGATATTTTCTCACCATCAAAACTTACAGGAACATGCCCATGCTGCATATAGTTTCGAATAAAGTCTATAAATCGATAACTAAAATCTTCGTCATAAGCTTTGGAAATATAATTTTTCTTAAAGTTCTCTTCTTTATCAATATATACCTTATCAAATACATCCATCGATTCAATTAGTGTCCGAGCAGAGCTCACCGCATTGCTAACCAATGCATTTATCTCTATGGCGTCCACCTTTTCACCATGCTTTGAATACACACGATCATCAAATTGCATATCATAATGCTCCAAAAGCTCCTCTAAATTAAACAGCATCATTTTATACAATTGGAATATTTCCTGAAAATGTCTGGAAGCTTCCATATATTTCCTAAAAAGCAACTCATCTTCTTTATCTATTTCATTAAAAACAATATTCTGTTCATCTTCTCCAATTTTGACAAATTCTCTTGTATTCATATACTCCTCCGATAAATTGGCTCAGATTTATGTCATTGTTCAGACGCCACTAATGATCAGGTGCTATTGTTCTTCAACCAGTACTCTTGGTGATCTCATAATTTTTACCTCATGATAAATAGAGTAAAATGCTAGCAAAAAATACACTGTTCTACATCGACTGTTTTTTACTTAACTCTCTACTTATTTATAAACCTCATAATATTCGAGTATATCATGTTTAAATTTTCCCAATGCGCAGGTCTTGTAATCCTCAGCCTCCATCTCTTTTCCATAAATTAAATTCTGCAAATAATGTCTATCTATCTCTCCACTTTTGTTTGTCCATTTATTAATACAATCTGCAATTTCATCCAAATTAGACGAAACATATGTCTCTTTTTTCTCCAAAATTTTTTTAGCTTCTAAATTATGTATTTGATACGCATCTTCTAATTTTAACGTATCAATATTACTTTTTATTTTAGATTCATTATTTCTTTCTAATTGAATATAGTTCCTTGATTCAATATATCTAAACTTAATCTCTTTATCAAATTTAAATCTATCATCAAATGGTGATACTAATCCCACATTTTCTCGCTTTATATTATTACACACACTACATGATGGCACCAAATTATAAAGTGATACTGCAAGGAATGGATATTTACTTCGACAAAAGAAATGATCCAATTGGCATCCGGAATTATCATTTGACCTACCATTTATATAATCTCTATTACAATATGGGCAAACCGTCAGGTTTAAATCCTCCGTTAAAGCAATGCTTATCTTCTTATTATTGTACTTGTGATCTCTGACATTTTCATAACAATCATGATAATCTGCAAATGCATCCCTTAAATTGTTATTTTCGAATACAATATTATTATAGTCCACATTTGTGTCATTCGATATGTAATTATATATTTCCTCTATCCTACAATATGGCAACAAAATCAATTGTTTCAAAAAGTCCTCTGTGTCATCAGTATCTATAATCGTTATAGGGATAATTTTTTTACACTCATTAACAAATTCATTAACATTCACATGTTCGTCCAATTCTTCCAATGCAATATTACAGAATTCATTCTCAAATTTCTTGCTATGCTTTCCAATATAAATCATATAATCACTTACTCTCTTGTAAAAATCTTAAGCGCTCCTCAATTTCTGCCTTTTGTTTCATCAAAATATCAAATTCATTTTGTTGAGGAAGAGATTCTTCCAGCAGATGCTCTAATTCTATTTTATAAATTTCTTCACCAATATTATTAACAAATGATTTTAAAATGTTATACAATTCTGTTTTACTTAGATTATCATCTCTTTTATTATACAAAACTTCCATGATGCTTTCCGGCAACTCTTTATTTTCTAAAGTGCTATCCCCTTCATAGCTTAAAGCTTTCATAACACCACTTATCTTACTATAAGCGACACATCCAATAGTTGATTTCATAAAAAACGGACTTTTTAGTAGAGTATGTATATTTTGTCCAAATGTTTCAACTATATTAAATTCCTCATCATTTGGCATAATATATAAAACATCCTGATGAAAAAAATCAGATAATATATATGGAGAATTTGAAGTGATGATCAGCTGGAGTGAACATTCTTCTTTCCTCAACTTTACTATATCAAGGATAGATTTCATAAATTGTCTTTGCCACTCCGGATGATAATATAAATCTCCCTCATCTATATAGATAATAGCCGAATCATCTTCTCTTATACATCTACTCAAATCTATTTGTTCACTATTCTTTTCCAAAATATCGCTATAATATTCCCTAAATCTCTTTCCTCCTATCAAAGCCCAATAAAGCTTCGCCTCAAATGTAAATTTAGCTTCCTGCCCAGATGACATCTTAAACCATGAAACATTTATGTCATAAAATAGTGTATAATCCTGAGGGCTATTAAAATTTTTGCTTATAGCAGCTTCTATTTCTTCATATTTTTTCTTATCAGTCAAAGCTTCATACAAATTCACATGTTCCCACTCTAACTGTTTTAACTCTGTTATTCCTTTACTATTTTCGAATAAAAACTTTATATACATAAACTGGTATATCAATAACATATTTAATGATTGATTTTCATCTATTCTTCTTACCGAATGTAAATACTGAGCTTCACGCACATCATTAATTCTTGTATACTCTATTTGCGCTATGACATCATCCTCTTTTGTATCTCTATGATTACTTCTGTCTTTATTATCCTCATTATTCTCATCTGGCAAATTATGCATAACAGGAAATATTTCCTTTAATTCTAATTTATTGGACCAAAAGTATACTTTATTTTTTTGTCCATTTTGTAATAAAAGGCTTCTTTTATATTCTTTAGTTTTATTAGAAGAATCATATATTTTTTCTATATTAGATATCCTATAATACTTATCACCATATTTGAAAATAACTAAAAACTCTATACCTTTATCCAACTTTAATTTCTCGACAATTTGTGCATAGTTCATTCCTTTATTATTGTCGTATAATGATACAGTTTTAGAAAATGTATTACCTAAAAACTCTATAATACTTGTCTTACCAGCTCCATTTTTTCCAACAATACACGATACACTCTTTATCTTTCTGTCATAAAATCCTTCTGTATCAAAATACTTATTATTGTCCTCACAAATCTCCCTCTTATCAGGATCATAAATGAATTTATGATCAAATGAAAAACGGCACGATCTTATTCCCCTATATCCATTAAGATATAAATATGAGAACAGTAGATTTTCTCTATTATCAAACTTTTTATCCAACAGAGCTTCCTTGATTTTATTTCTAAATTTCTTATTATCTATAAAGTCATTCAGTCTCCATTCAAATTCCTGTACTTCAAATGGAATTTGCTTTTCTTCCTCAATTTCACCATTTGATACACCTATTAATAATTTCTTATTGCTACTATCAATCTTTATTTTATAGACCCGCCCTGTTTTTGTACGTATCTCCCAATCATTTTCATGTTGTATAAGAATCTCATGTCCAGTTTTACTACTATTATAGCTGCCAATGCGATCAAGAGTCCATGAATTATAATATAAATCACATCCCTCAGCAGTAAGTATAGTTAATATAATGTTTAATACCACAGCACTATACAAAATATTATCTATCAATTTTTTCTTGAGTGTCTCTTCATCAATGCAATCTATCATCGTCAATATCTGATGCCGATATTGACTAAAACGCGCAATATCATCACCTTTATAACGTAAAATTATATTCTCAAGCAATTTATCATCAAGACACCTCATATTGGTTCGCATAGCGTTAATTCCCTGATAACAATACCCATAGTCCCCTTTATCGCCACAATATATTACATTATCAAAAAAAGCTTTCTCTATTTTATCTTTATCTTCCATATCTTGATAATTTCCAGGATAGTTTTTACAAAGCATATCTATAGCCCTCCTGTAATCATCAAAATCACTGTTGTATGCGCTCCAAAATTCAGCTAAAGCAATATATAAATTAATATTATTTTCCTTTTTATTTACATTTTTTATTTTATTCTTAAGTTTAATGTTAAGTTTTTTCTTTTCTTCATATATACAATAAGCCCAATATTTACTTTGTGCAATAGTATTAGATAGCCCGATTAACCCTGTTCTATTACCTGCATAATTACAGTTTTTTTGAATGAGTTCATAGCACTTTTCAATTTTTGACAAATACTGTTCTAAAATTGTTATCCAAACAAGTTCTTTAGGTATAGCTGGCCTACGATTTTTTGCTATAGTATCGATATATGAATCTATCCCACTTATTTTCTTTATTGCATTTTGCCATGTTGCTAGAGACTTCTTGCCTTGCATGAAATCTATAACTTGATCAATATCCTCTACATTTTTAATATCAATGCTATTAATATATTCATCATCTTTAATATTCATATACTTCCCCTTCTTATGTTCAATAAAACTTTAGTACCAAATTAATAATACCACTTTTGTATATTAAATTAAATACATTCATCATAACTTATACAAAAAAATCTCAAGAAACTTTTATGTCATTCCATAATCAGGCGATATAATTCTTCAAACATTGGCTTTATCAGTTCCTGCCGCTTTTGAATACGTTCATTTGATGAGATTCCTTTTAATTCAGTATCAGAATTATAAAACTCAGAAATCCTCTGCAAAGCCTGATATGCAATCGCTCATCTTACTGACGCTAGATTCTTTGTATTCATAATAATCTACTGATTTGTAATAAATGTTGCCCCATTACCATCATAAAAGTATACTATATTATTTTACATATCTATTTCAAGGCTTCGCAGAGATTTAAAAACTTACATATTGGTTAAAGATTAAAATACCTTTTCGCCTGATTGATCCGGCTTTTAATCTCTTCTGTCAGTTCTTCTGTGTCCAGTTTATTTAGATTCCACATATGTACCTTAAACAAATGGATATCCCCATCTGTCCAATATCTCGGGCGTCTTGTAAATGTATTCTCCACCGGATATACATCAAGCGAGTCAGACAATCCTTGATTTTTAATTTCCTTACGTATTTCTTGTACAATTTTTTTATTTTTTTCTTTCATATTCATGGTGTAGCCTCCTTAAAATTTATGGCTATACAATAACATATTAATAATCGTTTGAATAAGGCCAAATACAAATCACTAGTTTTCCAGATTCTCTTTTTCTTGCTCCTTCTGGAGTTTATTCTTTAACAATGCTTCTTGGCTAGTAATACGTTGTAATTCTGTTATTACTGGAGAGTCCCAATCACCATTCGCAAACTTATTTAGCAAATCAAACATATTTGCTTGCATAGCAGATTCAAAAAACTTTTTGCTCTTACTCAGCTCTTCTTCACTAATCTTACAAGAAACAAATCTTGCTCGCGCTACATTCCAAAAATCAGTAAACAATTGTTTTTCCATCGGATCTTCCAGATTCATAACAGTATGCAACCTTCCTATCAAATTTTCAAAATGATTATCATTATCAGCCTTGTTATTTATATCTTTAAAAAATGCCGCAAAATCTTCTTTATTGGGAAGCGGAATTGACTCGTCAATTTGTGATGCTGCATAAATATTTTTATATAATAATTTATCCGCATCAGCTAATTCGTCATATGTTACACCATTAACTTTTAGTGCTAAAAGTTCTGCCATAAATATAGGTAACTCCTCTGCATATAGCAATGAGGATAAAAATTTTCCATCTTTAGCATCATCAAATGTATGTTTGTAGACTAATTTTGATGACCACATTCTTGAGATTTCTTTTCCATTTTGTTCTATTAGTTCATTCAATACATCATGTATGCGTCTAAGCAGCCTCAACCGTATGGTTTCGTCAGAATGCATAGCATCCCGTATAAGATTTTGTATTTGATAATTAATTTCTTCTGATGCAATTCCTTCATATTTTGCATTTAGATAGCCTGGATAGCTTTTAACAATTTCCCGCTCTTTTCCATAAAGATAAACTTCAATATTAGCTACCAAATCTCTATATAAAGATTTTCTAGTACTAAGCAAACGATTATTTTTTCTATTATCGAAATATTCCGTATCCATTAAAGCAAATAATAAACCATGCCATTCCGGCTTAAACTGATATGGCTTTCGTCCAGTTTTAGCCTTAAAGTCATCTACACGCATAAGTCCATCACTCAAATCACATATTTCTTTTATTCTGCCTTTTACTTTCTTCTCATCAAAATGAATATGCTTCCATGAATATTTGGATAAATATGCTGCCATCTGTTTCGGGGTAAGCACACCTTTATAGACAAGTTTTTCAACTTCAGCAACATATTCTTCTTCTGTTTTTTCTTTTTTATATTCTCGGTCTCTTCCCATATAAACCTCCTACTGTTATCGATTCTCACATTCTTTCTCAAACTCCAATTCACTTGAAGTCTTTTTTCTGAAAGAATCATCGTCTAAAAAAAGTTCAACAGCATTCATAAAAATAAGATTTAACATGTTACTAAAGCATCTGTACGTGCACAATAAAAAACATGATAACATATATGCCAAAATTGGAATATTCCATTTTTCATACCAGGTATCTTTATACTGATCTCGAAAATATACTGTAACAGAAACAATAATAACTAAAACGCCAACTATCAAGGTTTGCTTAATATACTTTAAAAACAGCTTATCTTTATCTCTTTCAAAAACATATTTGACCAATTTTGAATCATTTTTCATACTCATTATAACCGGCAATACCGCACCTAAAAAACCTATAATAAGTGATGATACAGTAATAACCGCATCAAGTGCATCATTAATATTTTTACTTTGATATAAACTATTCTTTGCAAATTTGAATAACACAAAAATAATAACTGATAGTACATATGGATATAACATTTCTATTAGTTTTTTCATATAATCACCATACACATAAATGATCCAATTTTTCTAATCTTTCATTATATTTCTCAAGCATTCTTGATTTTGCATAAGTAAATTCAAGAGGTTTCTTTTTTTCTATGTCAAAAGCAATATAGTCATGTATAGCATTCTCAAGCAAATCTACTATTTCAACCCTCGGTTTATCATCATCACTATATGACGTATCGCTCTTTAATTTGATTTTTGCACTATTTATCATTCCCAGATTGTCTTGTACATCGTTTATCAAGTCAACAATACCTACTTTATCCAGTTCCGCTTTTTTTTCACGTCCGACACTTATTGTAATTTTGGCAGTGGTTCCATTATACTTATTTACACTTTTTATCATCTCCGCCAGGCTTCCTTTTTTATTGTCAGGCTCAAAATTAGCAAATGAAATCTCAAATGTTCGGACCAGTCTATCACCAATTCTATTTGCATCAAATTTGTCTGATATAGGAATAAATGCAACTTTATAATTTTCCATTGGACAAATCTGATTTATCCATTCAGCAAGTCTACTGACACCTATTGACATTCTGTTTTGTTGTAACATACAAATACTTCTTTTCCGATCATATAAAAAATTTATATCTTCTCCAATATATTCATCTGGATCCAGCGGGATCGGAGTCGCATCCTCTCCTTCTTTTAGCTTAGATGGAATATTAGCATCTCTAAGCTTATAAGCTCTAATAGCATATATTTCGGTTTCACTATCAAATCTATATTCCCCTAAATTCACAACACAATCGGAAAGCTTCACATTACGCTGTACGAGAGCTTTACTCTTCATACTCATTAGCCACTCGGCCAAATTAAATTTGCCTACAACATGTGACTGCTCATTTTCATTAATCTCTATCTTTGCTACTTTGTAATAGCAAAATTTTATTTGTCGTCTGTATGTTTCCATATTTATCATTCCTCTAAACTACTATTAAAACAGTTTTGTTATAAGTCTATAGTACCACTATTTTTTCAAAAGTAAACCATTTTTGTTAAATAACATTAAAAACATCTTATCTATTTGAAAATCTTATCAAACATTGAAAACGAGCACTCAAAAATGAGCATTGACTCACTCATAACGATTTCCAATGCTCTATCTGTCTCAACTGATGCAATTTTATTTGGAGAAATAACCTACGACAAAGAACCATATTATAAAGAATTTACAGACATAATACTGGACTGCTCAGACAACGAGAAAAAATATATCATGCAGGCTGCCCGCTATGCAAAGCAGCTCATACATGATATCAAATCTTAAGCCGGCTATAAAGTGTTTACCGATTAAAACTATATATTACACCCCCGAAGCAATAACTTCCATCGCTCCCTCCAGCTTCACGTTCCCAAATCCAGCCGGAAGTATGAAATGATCGCCCTTCTTGATTCTTTGTCCATTCACAGTGCCCTCTCCGTCAAGCACACTCATATTAAGGAATGGATGACTCTGTTCAAACTCCAACTCACCATCAAGCACAAGCTTATAAACCTTATAATACTCACACTCAATAAGCTTGTTCAACTTATTCTGTGGGAGATTGTTTGTGTCCATGACACTGTCCTCTGTGGACTTTGCCGGAACGGTGATGACATCAATACTCTTATCCACATGAAGCTCTCTCGGCTTGCCGTTTGTGAGTCTGTCATAATCGTATACACGGTATGTGATGTCACTGTTCTGCTGGGTTTCAAGAATCATGCAGCCACTTGTGATAGCGTGCACTGTGCCCGGATCAATCTGGATGAAATCGCCCTTTTTGATAGGGACATAGCGGATGAACTCATCCCATCTGCCCTCATGAATCATATCTGAAAGCTCCTCGTGAGTCTTTGCATTATGCCCCACCACAAGCTTTGCGTCATCAGGACAATCTATGATGTACCAGCACTCAGTCTTGCCAAGAGAACCATTCTCATTCTTTGCAGCATACTCATCATATGGATGCACCTGTATGCTCAGATTGTCCTTAGCATCAATTATCTTGATGAACCGAGGAAATCTGTCTCCTTCAATATTGCCGAAAAGCTCCGGATAAAACTACGAATCTCATCCATATGCTTGTCAGACCTTATTTAACATAATAATGTCTTTTCATCCAAGCCGATACCCCATCCAATCCAGGGAATAGAATTCTCTCATTAATATTCATTTGATCTAACATATCCCTAATTCTCCATCGTAAAGTCTTATCAACTATATACTTAGTTGTATTACTAGTTTTTTCCGCCAAAAACTTTTCAATATCTGATATTCCTCTAGGTACAATCGAAAAATATGAATATTGACTTATGATTCTTTGATCAATTGATGGCGGTTCCATCAAGAGCATCGCCGTATCTCCCATCTTCTCATCATAGTCGCTAATCTCCGATACAATTTTTTCAAGCATATCAATAGTAAATAAATATGCATTTTCTTTTTTTAATACCTGTTTAAACTCTCTTGGTAATAAACAATTCATCTCCTCCAAATCAATCTCCCATAATACACAATCATGTTGATCCATCTGATTCAAATCCTGTTCAGCGGTTGCAAAATGCAAACCTATCAATGGGGAATAAGTCCAATCCATTAATCTTGTTGGCAATCCGTGATGTTGTCCAATTACCATTTGTCTCCATATCGAACTCGATAATAAAGGATCTTCATTAATTGCATATTTTGAAAAATTCCTCAAGATAGATGATTCTATCGAAAATTGTTTATCATTACAATTTCTATACAGACTAGTCTGTAAATTATATGTACTATTTGGTAATCCCCTATACATATATGATGACCTATTTCTTTCTATGTTATCATTATACTGTTGTCTTATAAATAAATCCAAAATCTCGTCTATTTTTTTTATATATTGTATATTATACATATTTTCTCCAATATTGATCTGTATGTATACTAAGCCATTGCATTCATATTATTGTGCGCTTAAATAAACTAAATACTTTAAAAATTACTCGCATTTCTATTACATATGGATAATTATTCTTCGCATAGAATATTCTATTTTAGATTTTTCTTTGCCTAACTTTTCCTCATAGGCTAATTTATCTAATGATTCCTGCATTGGAATAACAAAATAATATTTCGAAAAATCCAATCCCATAGATCCTTGCTGTATTCCTACAACGTTATGGATTTGGATTTCAATCAGTTCATTAGTATCATGTTTTTCTAATGTAAGCGTAAAATTATAAAGACATTTAAAATAATCAACTGGGCTATCTTGAATAGAATAGTAAATATTTTTATAATGATAGTATTCTTCACATACTGGGTCACATACTTTTGATATAATAATATACTTTGAACCAATCAAATCCTCCATCATATTTAAATAATTGCCAGTTTCCAAAAACATTTTTTCAATGTACTTTTCCAGTTCTCTACAGAATTGTTTGTTTTCCTCTTGTGGCACTAAATAAGTATCACAAATCCATGTCAAAAATTCCTGATAATGTTCTTTAACTATTCTTAATTTTTCTTTGTCATAATCAGGCATTTCTTCTTTTTCATAATCATTCCAATGTTTTGATACCGTCTTCCTGAATTCTTGAGTGATAACTGTTTGTTCAATAAGCCGAATAATTGTCTTATTTTTCCGATTTAACATTGCTGTAATACCCTCATACATACAATTAATACTGAAAAAATATTCATCACATAATATTATAACAATACCATCACAATTATTTATACTATCCATATAAGACATTATACTATTTCCAGGTTTTACTTTATATATATCCCTAATAGGGTTTATTTGAAACATATTCAATTGATTACAAATATTATCTGCTTCTTTTTTACTTATTTCATTCCACTTATATGAAATAAAAAAATTCAATTGCAAATCTGTTACTAGTGGTTCAAATCTTTCTTCCATAAATCACTACATTCTCCTAATTTAAATTATTTAAATATATTATATTTTATCCTATAAACTCTCGTTAACTTCACGAATCAGAAATTCAGATAATTTCCCATATTTCAGAAATAATTCCTATTTTCAATTGATCCGTAGATAATAAAATATAGACCTCGCTTGATATCCACAACCAGCATACTCTGTATATTTATTATTATCTAGCACCTAGTCAAATCTCTTCATATCCTTTTCTTTTTTCTGAATACTTACAGTATACCCGGCTCCTGCTAGAGACCATTCCTGTAAGCGTATACTACACTCCCCAAAATTCTTGACTTCATTGGCTTCAAAGGAATCCGCATGATTTTTACTAAACACAGAATTGGTTGATGCTATAATATCAAACTCTTCTTCCAAATTATCCAGGAGGAATATATCCACCATAAATGCTTTACAAGGGTATGGTAACCCATATGATTGAAAAAATTCTTCTGGAGCACACTCATAGCTACTCCATAAATAAACATTAATAGGATATTGCTCATCAACCATTATTGAATATTCGCTCTGAACGCAATAACTCATTTTTCCTCTATTTGAATTAGCGAATCTTTTAAATTTAAAATCAGAAGTATAATCCTTATTATTTATTAGCAATTTATGTAATCTATATGTTTCTGCCTGTCTAGGAGTTGCATAAAATTGTTTTCCTATACCTCTATGTTCATGATCTAAATACCTATATTCTATCTGATCACTAATCTCTATTCTAAGAAGACCATTCATTCCTTTACGAATTTTTGTTGTTCTATGAAATAAATTCATTATTCCTTTTGCATTCAATACTGACAAAAAATTTGAGCTTAAACTGTTTGAAAAATCTTTTACATCGGTGTCTTCGTATGTTCTAGATATAAATGTATCAAAAATATTCCTAATTGTCTCTTTTAAACTAATATCTGATAATTCATTCCAATCAGTAATTATAGAATCGGCTCTAACCCATCCAACAAGATTATATTTATCATTATTTAATACATTTGTAATATGTGATTGAACGACCCCAGATATTTCAGAAATATTAGAAATCATTTTACATATTCCTTTAGAACACACATATTTTTTAAAGTTTTCATATTTATCTTTATTTTTTTCTTCAAAAATAACAGTTCCCTTACTACGAACTGATGCATTAAAATGTAACATGGAATCGCTTAATGCAATTACACATACAGGTTTATTAATAGACCGAGCATATCTATACTCCCATTCAGTAAAGCTAATTTTGTCTTTGTCTTCTTCATAAATCGAACCATAAGTTCCTCCCAACAAAAGAAAATAAATATCGGATTCATCTATCCATTTCTTTATTGTTTCAATTACAGTTCCAGCACCACCAAATAATTCCATACCTGCTGGAATATGTCCAGCATCAAGGATTGCCTCAACCATTTTTTGACGTTCATCCCGCAAATCTTCATAAGTGGATGATACAAATATTTGCATTTTCTTCATATTATGCCCCAATTTTTATCCATTATATTTAAAGCTTAAATTGATTTGTTCTTATGTTCTCTACATTCATTAATGCACTGTTTTGTTTCTTCACATCTTTGCCGATTATTATTCGTTGTCTACTGCTCACCACGAAGAGGTGTGTGAATATCCGAGCAGCGCAGGGAGCTTATTGCTCCCTGTTACGTATAAAACCTTTTTTGTTAGTGGTCTCTATGTATTCCTACTGACTGAAACACGCATTTATATTATTGAATTGGTAGTTCCCAATCTTCTTTATTAATTATATTTAACTTTGCACTGTCTGATATTACTGTTGTGCTTCCGTTTGTTACCACACATCTTAACAGCAGTCCTTTAAAGCTCTCTTTTACTGTGAATGTCAGGGTCTC
>JABLTP010073124.1_pt1 | contig 14377 bp, 9 predicted proteins | sample 7160111 | NCBI WGS metagenome assembly JABLTP01 (sample SAMN14651227, study PRJNA627086) | human gut metagenome | isolation source: feces | host: Homo sapiens
ACATTCTTTTGTCCTAATGTTCTAAGAGCTTGTACAAGAAGCGCTGCCAACACTGTCTGAAAAGCAAAGTTCTTAGGAACACTTCTCTTTCAACAACTCATAGTTATCGAAATCTCTGCATCTTGCAATGATGACTCTGTATTTAGAGATTAAATCTATGATTAATCTGTTAGCTGCATCTACTTCTTCTATACTCATTATATTGTTTGTTTATAAGTTACTGAGCCCATTTTAAAAAGTCATTTTTGATAATTCCTCCAAAAGTAACCATCTGATAATCAAATGGGGTTATAGAATAAAGAACCCAAAACTACTTTTTAAGGTGGACGCAATATATAATATCTTTGAATCTTTTGATTTTCAAATAAAAAGCCCTGCCGGCTTTCACAAGCTGGCAGGGATAATTATAAGTAAAAGATGTAATTAGTTATACCTCAGTAGGCAGATTCACATACACCTGCTATCAATAGGCTCTAATCCATCAAATATCTTTTGTGCAGCTATTTGCTATTCTGATTTCACTTAGAAAATCATCTTATAGACCTTACTGCTACCATCTGTCAATTCTATGTGTATGATTTGAATGCCTGTGGCTATGCTCGCCTTTAAACACCTTGAACCATTTCCCTGTACCCTGCTGATGATTCTGCCATTCAGGTCTATGACCTTAACACTCTTGAGCAGACCGCAGGCAGATTGCACGAGGACAGAAGAACCTTCCTGAACAATACTGATGCGCTGATCAGTATCGACAGATGTCACATCTGTACTTCCATAACGGCTTCTGATAACAAATCTGCCTAACGAGGTCTCGGCATCCGCAATAATGAGAGGAGAATCGAGTGAATAATCGGCACCCGAAAGCATATCATGGAGAACATATCCGCTCATATCAACACCCTGAATAGGTTTTACCTCGATACGGATGCTATCCTTTTGCGACAGATAGATTCCTAAAGATGTAGCGCCAGTTATCGGAAGGATATCGTAAGCCTGACTCTGCTGAATACCAAATACCTTCAGAGGTGACTTCACTTCACTATCCAGAAGAGTTGGAACCCATACAGAGTTCTTGAAAGAAGAACCGTCAGAAACATCATAAGCAGTTTCTGAATTCTCCATCACCAGCATAGCTGCTGATTTGCTTCGCGTCTTCAGGCTTTCCACACACACTTTCAGTCCCTTGGCTTCAGCAGGTTTACTTTCCTCAGTAGCCTTCTTGCTTCCACCAATCATTTCTGGGGTGAGCAGCAGGGTGATTTGCGTACTCGGCTTATCATTTGTGGTAACATAGAATGCCTGCATTGGGGCGATGGTGATGGCGTTGCCCGTAGAAGCGTCCTTACTTACAGTTTGCTCTTCCATGACTCCCGATTCATTCTCTACTTCCACCTTCACACTGCTCACGTTCTCATTCACCTCCAGGAACTTCTTGATATTCAGTCGGCTCATGAATGGGTTGCCCAGCACGAAGGTCTGCGTAGGAATATCCGATTTCAGCGTAATCCAATACTCGCTCTGCCCCACGAACACCGTGCGGTTCTCCGTCACTTCCTTGCCTTCCGACAGATACTTATATTCCATCGTCAAGTCGCCCTCCTGCGGAGAATCCGCTTCGTAGATGAAGCGGTTTATCTTATTTGCATCTTTCGTTACAGTTTCACTAGCCACTTTCTCCTGATCGTAATCCACGAAGTAACTATATTCTTTATGCGCCTTAGGCAGGCGGATACTGAACTTATTGGTAGCCTGCAGATTGCCGTTGTCTATCCACATAGAGAAGCCTTCACCCATGCCGTAAGGCTTAGCCACGGCATTGAAGTTATGCGACCAGATGGCCTCGTTCACGGCAAGCGTTTCATCATTCAAAACCGGATTTCCCTTGCTGTCTAGCGAATAAATCTTACCCGGATGCGCAGCTGCCCAGAGGCGCTGGTAGATGCTCGGATTGAAGCGCTGTTCCTTCCAGTTTTCCTCGTTCAGTTCCTCGAAGTAGTTCGCCTTCGTGGTGTCGGCAGGCATGAACATATCGCCCGTGTACATCTGCTTGAGCGGTGCACTCAGCAGATAGTAATGGTTCGGCTTCTGCTCCAGTTCTACCCATGCCTTGCGATAGTTGAGCGAAGGCACGTTATCCACCGCCGAACGGGGTTCGAAGAAGATGTCCTTGCAGCAGTAGTCGGCTGGCTTCACTGCCGTGCCCAGCACTGGAAAGTTATCGGCGTCCGACGAGATGATGGCGTTGGTGCAGCAGTAAGGCGAACCGTCGCTCCAGTTGTCCCATTTGTTCCATTCATTGGTGGTGGCAGTGGCAAGCCAGCGTGTCTGCAGCGGATGAACCTGATATACCACCGATGTGAGTGGCGTCCAGCTGCCGTCGAAGATGGTGAGCTGATATTCGCCCGGCTTCTTGGTGGTATAAGAATATTTAATGTTGTTCTTGGTGTCTGATGTTGACTCCAGATTCACCAGTCCGTTTTTGCCTGCATTCTTGTCGCCGAAGTAAAGATAATAATTCGTTCCGGTAAGTCCGGTAGCCGTAACGTTGATCTTCTCGCCGGCGCATACGCTGTTGATCTGGATATTATCTATACCATTTACGCACGAACATTCGTCCTTACAGTCGGGGATGCCGTCGTTGTCTATGTCGCCACGGGCCACCATTCCATAGAATTTGATTACATCCAGTCCTCCCACTGCGTGTGCCACGGTGATTCTCACTTCGTCGTATGCATTCTTGGGCTGCATGAAGAGGATGTTCTTGTCGCCGAAGCCCGCCACGTTGGCTCCCACCACGCTCCAGTCGGTATTCTTGTCACCGGTAGGTTCGCCGTTTCTGTAGGTCTCTACCGTCAGCCAGCTGCCTACTTTCACGGATGCCAGATAGGTTCTGTTATCAATCACGATACCTAGCTGGTGGTGATAGTCCAGCGTCTTGCCCATCTTTACGGCGAAGATCTGCCCCGTACCTACGCTTACAGAATTAGCTACTGTCATGCAGGTATTTAGGTCGTTATCAATCAGATAGCTCAGGTTATCGTTCACCACCGATACCTGTACAACTCCACCAAACTTGGTGGCGTCGGCATTGAGGGTGGTGTGCGAATTTCTGTTGGATAATACCTGGCTTCCGCAGACCAGCGGTGATGAGCATTCGTCGGCAGCCTCCTCGATAAAGGCATAGTAGATGCGCAGCACCGAGCCGCCCACATTGATGACGCCCGTATTCCATAGCTGGAACTCGTCCATCTGGGTTGGCTTTCCATTCTTGTCGATGGAAGGCACCTCGATGGAATATCTCACTTTCTGCACTTTCTCAGAACCTATCAGGTCAGCACTGATGGCATTGTTCTCGTCTATCAGATGGCGATATATTTCCTCGCCGTTATGATAGCATCTTATCTGCATGAACTCCAGCGCATGCAGGTTCAGCGCCGTTCCCGTGGCTTCTACCACGAATCCGATGCGCTTGGGCTGCGCTCGCTTCACGGCATCTTCCGGTTTCTCGTTCGGATATCTGTCGGCAGCATCATATATCAGACTATCCTTTTCTATTCTTTTGATACCGATGATGCCCAGGTTGTCGAGCAGGTTGATACCGCTGATGTATTCTGCATACGAAGTATCATCCTTGTTGAGAATATTCTGAGGATTTTTGAGGTCGGAAATGGAAATCAGCGAACCTGAGGAAGCGTGCTTGTCGGTGGAGAGGGCATAGACGGTTTTTCCAGAATCGTTGGCAAGCGGTTTGCCGCACAGCGTTTCACCCATTCCGAATCCGCCCACGGTGATGGTGGTCTCGTCGCTGCATCCGTCCTTAGCCGTAGCCCTGAAGGTATATTTGCCCGGCAGCATGCTGGTTACATGGCCATCGGCAGTCACCTTCACGGGGGTGGTGGTCAGGATGTCGTTGCCTTCCAAATCCCAGGCACCCGTCAGCTTCCATGTTACGCTCACCTTGGGGTTGGAGCGAAGGTTGAAGGAAGTTTGCGATTGGCAGACATTGCTGCTGATGGTAGGATTGATGGGGCACCGGTGGGATACATCTGGAGCCATTCTTACGAATCCATAGTGGATGCCGATAGCGCCTGCGTCTACTCCGAGAACCGTAAGGAATCTGATTTCGCATCCTGAAAACGGCACCCTTGCCTTGATGCTCACCGTTCCGTCGCCAATCTGCACCAGCGAGAGGTTGAGCACCTGGGCAGAAATTGTTTCTTCCTGCACCTTGTTTCCCTTGTGGTCGAAGAGCAGCACGTTGATCCATGTTCCTGCATTGAGGCTCAGCAGGGCATCCATCTTGTATTTGAAGCCAGCCTCCATGCCAGCCTCGAATGCTTCGCCTTGCGGGTTCTTGTCGTTCTGCATCATAAACTTGGCTCCGCCCTGGTAACCTATGTTAAGAAGAGGGACGATGGTGGCGAAATTGTCCAGATTATCATCTGTCATCTTCTTTATATCGTCGTCAAGGAAAGGCAGGGGGATGCCGAGGATAACAGGGCGCCAGCCTTTCATCTCTTTGAGCGCCACCTGCTTGTCGCCTTTGAAATATTCGTTGTATTTTTTGATGCCTCCATCGGTGATGGTAAACTCCGTAGATTCGCCCACGAAGGCATATTTGATTTTCAGAATATTCGCCACTTCTGCCTGAATGCCGCCCGAGCAGTCGAGAGTGATTTCATCGAAGAGCCAGTCGCTTTCTGCCGTCAGCATGGCGCAGATGTTGTCGGAACCCGGTATCTGGAGCAGCTTCAGCGTTACTCCCGAACCATCCTGTCCTTCTCTCACCACCTTTACGCCCTTCAGTTTGCCGTCGCGATAGAATCCGATGGAGAATGCCTTAATTACATCGAGGCTCAGCACGCTGCTACCCGAACCAGCCACGATGGTAAAGCCTGCCACCGTTCCCTTGGAATAGTAATTGTCCATATCTTTTACACTTACTATCGGGTCTACGGTTACCCCTGCTCGTACCACGGAGTTCACCTGTGCATAGTTGTCGAGTGAATCGTCGGTAAGGGCACCCAGATTCTTGGTCCAGCTGCCTACGCCTACCACACCAATCAATTTGTTAATGGTGCACGAGTCGCCTGTAAGGGCACGGCGGTTGCGCAGCTCACGGAATGTCATGTTGCCATATTTGAGGTCATTGTTGAACTCCACAAAATGGTCCTGCTGCTTGTCGGCTGGCAAATCATCCCAGTTGTTGGTCCAGATGGGTTTCTTGCAGTTCATGAACGAGTCTCTAACAGCAGTACTCTCGAAATAGGGACTGGTATTGTCATCCTTGGGTTGTGCCGCCTGGATAGAGGCGGGCACAACCATCAGGAATGCCAACAAAAATGATATGAAAGTTTTGTATATAAAATGCAGTTTCATTGTCTGTTTGATTTTAAAACATAGCATAACGTCTTGATAATTCTCTTGATCTTATTCGAGCAGACGGTTTTTGTCGCCTGTAAGTTTGCTTTGATCAGCGTATGTGAAGACATATTTATGATTTCGCCTCAGATAGAAGAGGTTGCTGACTCCATCCACCACGATGACGCCCGTAGCTGCTTCAGAAGACATCATATCCTTCGCCTTCACCTGAGAGTTGAGGGCGTAAGGTTTGGCATCGAAGCCCATTCTCACGGCAAGATGGGTCTTGCCTGGCAGCACAAATGCCTTGAGCACCACTTCCTTGCCTACACCTGGGAAGCGGGCATAGGCGATGGCAGTATAGGTGCCTCCCGTTGTTGAATATTTCTTGATAGGTTCACTGCCCTGCTTAAAACCGTCGTAGCTGGTAAGAGGCATCTGGGTAAACACGTTGTCGGCAAGTAGGCAATACCATTGCGTCTGCACTTTGTTGCTGTAATGGGCGGCAGAAGTGATATGAACCTCTACTTCTGCCATGCCTCTATAGAGTGTTCCTACAAGCGGCGTATGGTTTTTGTTTCCCAGATTTTCCTTCTGGTAATCAGCCGAAGAGATGATTGGATTTTGTGTGGCATCTCCCTTCTGGTAGAGGGTGCCATAGAAGAGCTGCGGCACCGTGATGAGCTGGCGGCTCAAGCAATTTACATTATGCAGATGTGGTATACCAAGAAGACTGTATGTTTTTTTTAGATAGTCAAGCCAGTTGTTGGGGGTGTCGGTTCCGTCAGCATCGACTAGGTAACTTGCAAACGTGGCATTGAACTCCTGAAATGTAGTGCCCCTCTTGATATTGAGCATATCTATCACTTTGTTTGCCTGATACTGCGGATAGGGCGATTTTTCCTGGCTATCGTAAGCGAGGGCAATGATGCGATATTCGTATCCCCTGTTGATGCCGAAGGTGCCCTTTACCACATAGTGCTTGTGGGGCTTTCCCGAAAGATAATCGTCTTCCTTGCCGTCTTCTAACGTGGGTTTTCCGTTAATCACCCTGTCGTTGGTAGGGTCGTACTCGAAGCCCTGGATGTCGTTGACTGCGGCATCATAGGTTGCAGTATTTTCTCCATTGTTCTGAACTCTTCGGCGAAAAGCTATCAGCCTTACGGCATCGACGTTGTCGGTCTCGGCATATCCGTTGTCCTCGCCTGTTGTGCCCGACGAGGAAGAGGATCCTGCACCAGGAGGGGCTACACGGGTGTTTCTGCCATCTTGCTTGGCATTGCCATCGCTGCCGTTTAATCCGCCCAGAGTGATGGTGAAGGGAACAGTCGTAATCTCATCTTCGTTTTCCGAAGGCTGATTCATGCCTGCATCTCCATTGCTGCCATCTGGATAGGGTGGCAGATCGGCATCGCTGCTGCATCCCGCGGCTAGTGCGAGGAGGAAGCAAAAACCTGCCGCCATGCCTGTCCTGATGGCGTTCATCCTGATGGCGCTCATCCTGATGGCGCTTATCTTACAGATGCTAAATCTTGATTTCTGCATATTCTATTTCCGTTTTTATGCTGTTTTGTAACGTTTATTCTGTTTCAAATTCATGTCTTTTTTCGAAGGCTGGTTCTATCTCAATGTTCACTTCGGTCATCACTGGCTCGTAATACTCCTTCAGGTCGTATGGCTGGTTCACGGTCTTGCTCTTGGCTCCCAGGCAATACAGGTGGTTTGCCTCGATAGGGAACTTGAACTTGTCGCCAGTGGTTGTAGACTTCCTGATGTTGTCGTACCTGTGGTGCGTGCCATCCGTGTAATGCAGATAGAAGGTGGTCTCGTTCTCGGCCGAGTTCTTGCTTTTCTTCATTTTTTCCTCTGGTGTAGGCATCATGAAGTTGCTTATCATGTAGCTGTTTTCCTTCCATCCTTTATGGGAGTCTGCAGCTCGCTTGAATATGTTCTCTGTAGCATCTACAGTCCATCCGTTTGAGGGGGTGAGGTCGATGGTGCCCAACGTCTGATAAGTCAACGGTTCAGCATCTGCTGGTGCCTTCTTCTGCCTAATTAGCGTTTCGGTGGTGATGCCGGTGGCTACGATGGATAGAGAGGTGGGCGTGAAGGTAACGGTGCTCACGTCTCCTGCTGCATTCGACTCCACCTTTGCCGGGATGTTTTCTACGTAAATCATCAGGCCAGCCACGTTACGGCTGGCGGTCAGCGTGCAGTGGAAGTATTTCGTCTCTTCCGTTACGAGCACGGGGTCTTCCTTTTGTGTCTTCTCGTCTTGCAGGATGCCAGAAAACAGCTCAGTGGTATTGAGGATACCGGGTTTGGCGCTGTTTTTTGCCTCCTCGGTGAGGGCGATTCTTGCGTCCTCCAGTTTCGTTGCGTTTTCAGTGAATTTGGGTTCTGTAAGTACTTTCTTCGTTGCGTATTTGTCATCTCTGCCTATGGCCAGAAACTGGTAGTAGTAGCCGTTCTGCAGATAGGGTTCGATGGTGTATAGATGCTGCTCGGGCATGTTCTGGTGCTCGGCAGAATAGTAGGGTTCTTTATTGTTGAATGCGTCAACGGAATAGTAATCATTCTTGGCTGCTTCCGTTTCAACAGGGGCGCAATAGGTATATGCTTCTTCTGAGGTTCCCTTCTTGTCTACGGGGCATCTGAAGACGTAGATTCTCATATCATTCACCTGCTGTGCTCCATCCCATGTATCAAGTTCTCGTGAGCCGGTAACAACACCTGCGCTTACACCCACTCTCATGCTCAACTTCACGGCATGCGAGCCGTCGGCGAGGGTATCAGGCGCATCATTGCTTGCGCTGCAGCTCATTAGGAGACTGGCTGCGAGGATTATATTTAAACTGTTTTTTATAGATATTCTCTTCATATTCGTCTATTCGTTTTTGAATGTTCGTCTATTCGATTTTGAAAGGGAATTGAGTAAAAATGATAAATAAATATCGTGATGTTGGGATTGTAAGGGATGCGAGAGCTCTTCGCATCCCTTGGATATATTTTCTTAATACTGCCTATATTAAGAGCATATAGTAAGATTATTCACCCAACTCCATATTGTGGATAGCCTCCCAGTTGTCGTTCACCTTCAAGATGAGGTGCTGAGACTTATTCAAGTCTTCTGGCTTGTCAGTATCTGGGGTTGGATGTTCTGGATCTGGCTTATTTGGATCTGGAGTAGGATTACTTGGATCTGGATCAGTTGTGCCATTTGAAGTCTTCACACCCAAGTTGTACATGTGGTTACGAACCACGTTGAAGATAGAATTACTTGCGTCTGTAAGTCCCTTGTTTCCATCATTATTTACATCTGATTCTGGGATAGAAACGGTCCAAGTCTTGATGATATTGCCATCAGCATCCAAGAGCTGAAGCTCCATGGTGCTCTTACCATCTTTGTATTTAAATGGAATGACGAAGTTGCTTCCGAATACAGAACCCTTCACAACCTGAGTCTTTACACTATCAGGGTGTGTCCAGCTTTTATCTTCAGCATTCAGCAGACCGTCATTGTTTTCATCACCACCAGGGAACCATGTATTCAAATTGATAGAGTAGAGCACATAACCATTTTCGCCACCTTTGAACTGTGCATCTGTAGCAAGTGCTGCATCTGTTGATGTAGAACCATTAACGTAATACTTGATAGTGTTGCCTTCTGCAGTCGTGAATGAGCTGTTGAAGTCCTTGAAAGTCAACATATCATTCTTATCTCTTGCTACGAGACGAAGGGTCTTGGCGTTTTTACCACCCACACGTGCTGGGATGTTACAGAAATAACCGAAGCTACCAGCTACCTGACGATGCAAGGTTACTGCTACGCCATTCTCCTCACCATTAGTAAGGTTGGTGATTTTCTTATCGGCGCCGATTGTAAGCGCTGCATCACCAGCGAATACTTCTTCTGCTACTTTGTCTGCCTTCAAGGTTGCAGTAATGTCACTGTAATTACCGGTAAGGGCTGCTGTACCTGTTACATCCAAAGAATAGGTGTAGTCACTACCATCGCTGTAACCCACAGCCATAACCTTGTAGTTACCTTCACTCAGTCTTTCATTACCCTTGTAAGTAAGAGTAAGCTGGCGTCCATGCTTGTCATACGTAGCACTCTTTTTCCAATCCAACTTTGCGTCTTTGACAATAGTCTTCGTATCTGTGTTGTAAATCAACACGCGAACATTCTGGATAGTCTGCAAAGCCTGTGAAGAATACAATGGGCGGCCTGCACGTGTTGTCAAGCCATCACCACTACTTGCTACCTGCAATACAATCTGCTGTACTGCCTCATTCTGACCATCTGTGCTAACCACAGCGTCGTCACTGCTACATGCGCTGAACAGCAAGCTGCTTGCTGCAAGCGCCAAAAACATACCTTTTTTCATAATTTTAAATTTAAAAATTGAGTATAAATTATTATTGTATATTTAGTACATCCACTTTTATATAGGATATGTATCTACTGATTTTATCAAACACTTAATCCAATATCATGCCGTGAATTTCCTCCCAGTTGTCGTTCACCTTCATATAGATGGTGAAGCGATTGCGGTCGGAATCGTACACATACCTCAGCACCGTAATCTTGTTGCGCTCCATGCTTACCTTCACGTCATCAGGCGTTAACACAGAAGAACTGCTGCCTTCGCCACTATTCTTATAGAATTTGACATCCACCACTGACTCATGCTTTAGGAAAGAAGGAGCCAGGAAAATAGAGGTCTTGGTCTTGGTGCCAGCTTCAATTTCCGATTCATGAAAGACGCTGGTCTCTTCAGAATATAGGAAACCTGGATTTACTATTCCATAGAGATGGCTTACTTCAGTATCCATCAGGTGATACCCGGCAGGAAGATTCTCTGTCCATATAACCAGTTTTCCCTTGGTGCGCTCCATCTCGCTGGTATAGCAATAATGGTTTTCATCATAGACGAGGGTATCGCAAACCTGATAAACATCATCGCCCTGACTGTGCTCCGGAAGTAGCAACAGCTCGTTTTTATCCAGATTGAGTTCGCCTCGCTTCCTCATACCTCCCCATACAGTGAAGACATATTTGCCAAAGGGCATGTCGGGGTCGAAGCTTACAGGATAAGTTAATCCATCACCCTCTACTCCGAAACCTTTTTCTTCTACGATAACCTGCTGAGTGCCGTCGTCGTTGAGTCGGCTCAGACGATAGGAAAGAGACGGAACAAATGATCTAAAAGACTGATTCTCATTCCGTTTCTCGTCAGGAACAGTCTGATCAACATTGAAATAATTCTTGTCTTTCACCTCGATGTTGATACTCAGAGGAGGACATTGGTCCAGATTTTCACGGACGCACGAGGTGAATGACATAGCCAGTGCCATGCCATATATGATAACTTTTAATCTTGTCATACGCTGTGTTTTATTCTGATAGTGCCTTTGGGCTATTCTTAGTCTCTTCAGCCTTCTGGCGGTTCAATATCTCTTCAGCCAGATCCACCTTGCCTTCTTTCTCGAGTAGGATGGCAAGATTGTTGGCAGCAATCTTCGACATAGGGTAATATTTCAAAGTCGTCTCATATACCTGCTTCTGTTTTTCTGCGCTCTCTGCAATCTGTGCCACATGCAGGAACTCATCTTCGCTGAAGGCATCTGGGCGGAGTTCGTACATCTGTAGCATTTCATCATCGGTGGTGAAGTTCTTGATGATATATGTGTAGGTGTATTCCACGCTACGGCTCTTCTGCAGATACTTCTTCTTGATGCTGTTCCAAATAGGCAGGCGGCGGATATAGCGCTCCTGCACATCATCGTTGAAGTTGGCATATCGGGTCAGGATGTTCTTCACCATCGTGCTGTCGGCATCGCCGTCGGCCACCATCGCATTCAATACTGGCTGCCATCCTTCAGGGCGTGAACCGATACGGGCTATCTTCTTCACCTTCTCGCCATTCTCTATGTGCGTAAGCAGCCACTTCAGGGCTGAGTTGGCACGGTTGTGGGAAAGTGGGGTGTTAAACTTCAGCGGGCCGTCGGCTGACGCCAGACCATAGATGCCCAAAGAAGTGAGGGTAGCGAGGCTGTCGCTGAGCACTGGAGCTATATCGCTCAACATGTGGTCAAGCTCAGCATGGTTGTTGCTCATCTTGAGATTGATATCATATTTATTGATAACAAACTCAAGTCGTGCCACGCCCTTTCCTTCTCTTATCTTCGGCTTGATCTCGAAGGTATGCATCATCCAGTTGAGGTGCAGTTGCTTCTTGATTTCCGGACGGAACACATCGGCTATCTTGGTATAGCTGATGGCACGGCATTCGCCGCATCCGTCGGCAGAAGCCACTGCCACGAGGCTTCCCTTATGGAAGTTTGCAGGCAGGGTGATGGTGTCGTTATATAACACGGATAAATCTACTTTGGTGTTCGTAACTCTCTGTGCAATAGAATCGTATGGGTCAGCAATGTTGTCGAGTACCCATTTACGTTCCATCTTCCTTCGGTAGATAGGCGCATCCAGCACTATAGGTTTGTATTTAGCCACTATGCTGTCGCTGTCTGTCAATACGGGTATTACGAAGAGACGGCTTCTCTTCGAGAAATAACACTTCGGGATATGAACCTGAAGGTTGAGTGCAGCCTGATTGCCGCTATCTGGCAGGAGCATAAAGGAATCAGGAGTACACGTAATCTTTTTATCACTTACTATGTTCTGTTTGCTACATGAAGACATAGCCGTCAGAAGAGCCATGCCTACACCAGCAATAGCCAGATATACAATTTTGAGTTTCATTCTATCATCCATAATGTTCTTTGTAATAAAATGATGCACTTTTTTTACAAGATATAGACTAATGATAGTGCAGCTTTGGTAGGACCGATATAGTTCTCGTTCTTCTTTTCCTGGCACTTGATGCAGGGCAAGTTAGGGCTTTGCTTGTACCAGAGGTGGGCGTATCCCACACCGATGGCTGCCTCCAGGTTCCAGTGAGGGGATAGAATCCAGTCGTAACCGTATGTTACGCCTCCGCCAGCCAAGTAGCCATCGTAGAGCTTGCTGCCAAAACCTCCGAAGAATTGAGCACCATGCAGGTGGATACCTACGAAATGCCCTTCGTACTTTTCGCATAGCCAGTATTTCATTTCTGGCTGCACCAAGAGAAGGTGCATCTTCTTGTCTTCCCTGAATGTCCAGGGGTTGTATGCTACATCTGCTTCCAGGGTTACCTGGTTGCTGATTGCCTTCTCCACGCCCATATTGAGTGTGGTTGTCGCCCAGTAGAGTCCGTTCGTCTTCAGGGCGAAATCTTGTGAGTAACCTACTGTTTTAATTCCCAAAATAACAAACAGCAAAACTGCTTTCCTTTTCATTTGTCAATTACTATATTAACTATTTATCCAGAATCTTACTGTGGCTTTGTTGTTAACCAATATAAACCTATTATGATTTATCAAATGGTCCTCAACATATGTCAACTTATCCCCTTATATTACTTGGAGACTGATTTCTGGTTGCAAAAGTATATAATTTTATAGATTCTATAAAAATTACCCCCCCGTTTTAACACAATTAAATACCAATAAATGTATTTTTAATTAAATACCAGTTAAATAGAAAATGGTTACAAAATAAAAAAGTTAGTATTATGGCAACAGTAAAAGTAAAATTCAGAGCATCCTCGGTGCCGGGAAAGGGAGGCACATTGTATTATCACCTCATCCACCAGCGCTGCCTGCGCTGGATCAATACCGACTATCATGTCTTTCCGGACGAGTGGAACGACAAGAAGTCGGCTATCATTGTTTCTAACCGCAACAACAGACAGGCGCATCTACAGCTCATCCAGTCGCAGATAGATTGGGAGATGAATCAGATGCAACGTATCATCCATGACAAGGAGATGGATGGCATCCCTTATACCATTGACGACATAGCTAAGGAGATACAGCAGCTGTCACCGAGCCAGAGCGTTTTTGCTTTCTTCTGCCTGCAGATAGACAAGAAGGAGCAGATGCAGTGCATCGGCACCAAGAACAACTATGTCAGTGCCGCCAACAGATTTATGGAGTTTCGTCATCACGAAGACCTGACCTTCTCTCAGATGACCAGCGAGATGATGGAAATGTATCAGGCATGGCTGTTCAATAGAGGTGTCGGACAAAACACCGTGTCTTTCTGTCTGCGAACCCGCGCACATTCTACAACAAGGCAGTGGAAACAGGCCATGAGCCAGCCAATGATATCTTTGCTCACGTGCAGACCGCAAACGTGAGAACAGCCAAACGAGCCATCTCTGTAACGGATATTCGCAAGATAGAAAGTTTGGACTTGCCAACTGGTTCCTCTCTTGACAAGGCACGAGACCTGTTCCTGCTCAGCTTCTATCTCCGAGGCATGGCATTCGTGGATATGGCGTTCCTGAAGAAGACAGACTTGAAATGTAGTATGGTGAGCTACAACCGTCGCAAGACCCACCAAAACCTCAATATCGAGTGGATGAAGCCAATGCAAGCCATCATCGACAAGTACGCCGAACAAACGAAGGACTCCCCTTACCTGCTACCCATCCTGACAGGCAAGGAATCCTCTCCATACACGGCATACCGCAAAGTGGAGCACAACACCAACTACAACCTGAAGAAAATCGGTGAGATGGTAGGCTTGAAGATACCGCTTACTACCTATGTGGCATGCCACACATGGGCAAGCGTAGCCTTGCACATGAATATACCAATAGCCACCATCAGCCAGGGCATGGGACCGCCTGGGTGCTACTTGCTTGCGGGCTGCTGATGGAGTTGCTGATGGACTTGCTCCTATCCAAGTGCTGGTGAATGTGGACATCTTCTCGGAGGGATTTGACTGTCCGGATGTAGAGTTTGTACAGTTGGCACGCCCAACGCTGTCACTTGCCAAGTATCTGCAAATGGTGGGACGTGGATTACGAGTAGCTAAGGGAAAGAAGAACTGCGTAATTATAGATAATGTGGGACTATATCGGGTGTTCGGGTTGCCTTCGCAAGTATGGAACTGGAATGC
>JABLTP010064799.1_pt1 | contig 14371 bp, 7 predicted proteins | sample 7160111 | NCBI WGS metagenome assembly JABLTP01 (sample SAMN14651227, study PRJNA627086) | human gut metagenome | isolation source: feces | host: Homo sapiens
AATTGTTTTGGAGGTATTTTTTCGCATCTGACGAACCTTCCAGGATGTACAGCTCCAGTGCAACGCTCACTTTGTTCTGAAAATCCTGCATCGTTTCAAGAATGAGGCGGTATGACAGAGACTGGCTAATCTCTTTTGTGTCGCTGGCGAGAGCCGCGTGCACCATATCCTGGATGACAAACATGTTGATATAATTATTGATGTATTTTGGAAGTCTTACGCTTCTGCCATTGTATGTCAGCAGAAACGTTTTCTGTGCTTCTCCTGTCTTGAGAAATATTCTTCCTTTGTTCAGCCGGATTTCGTCTGTACGGTAGAATATTGAAGATTCCTCCCGGATTAGTCCATACAGCAATGACGACAATGCTTCATCTACATCTTCCACAATTGGTTTTGTCCAGACGATTTCCTGTACTCCTGACCGGAAAATCAGGTCTTCTCCACACTTTTTTATCCCTTTTCCGAGCGTAACTTTTTTAAGCGTCTTGCAGTCTGCGAAAGCAAGACGACAAAGCCGCATCACGGTGTCTGGAAGGGTCAATTCTTTGATATGGCAGAAATCAAATGCGTGGTGCCCGATTACGTTATATGGCTCTGTCAGAGTCACCACGTCTACTATTTCTCCGTCTTTCCTGGCGTCGTAGTATTTCTTCAGCATCTTAGCACTCGCCGATGCATCTACAGAATACGGCGGCCGGTAAATCGTCCTGACTTCTTCGTTAGCTGATTTTGGCATTTTTTTTGCTCCTTTCTTTTTGCTTCTGCACTTAATATGCGGAATTCTTTTCATGATAACTCAGCCTTACGCCTTCGTTACCAAGCCTCGCAGAGGCTGACAAACGAAGCCGCAAGGCTGAGTGCAGTGCACGAACGGGAATTCAAACCCGCGTGCGAAGTCAAAACCGGAACCTTTGGTCGGCCGGGGATTCCCCGTTCTTCGTTGACAAAAGCCCGTCTTTGCAGACAGAAGCAAAAACTGCAAGGGCCCGCAGCGTGCTTGCGTGGCAGCCCTCTCTTCTTACATCTCCAAAAATCCCAGCAATTCTGCCGGCGTCACCGTCTGTGCCACCTTTGTCATATATTTTGCATATGTTCCAATGATAGAATCACCGTGGTTCCATTCTTCCGCCTTTTCTGTATTCAGCCAGAACGCTTTTTTTGCCTTTCTTGCAATTGCCTTCACATAGTCTTCGCCGCTGGCGTTTTTGTTATTTCTCGCATCACCGATGAAATAAATGTAAGAATCGCCGGTCACCTCACTCATGTGCTCGTCGTAGAACGTTCTGAACGGGATTTCATAGTTAGAATAGGCGCCCGCCCTCGGTATCGCATCCATAACGGCTTTCACTGCTTCATTCGGGTTGTCTGTTTCAAAGAATTTTGAAATATCATAAAGACGGTTCGTAAAAGCGTAAGTCTTGCATCCACCGGGAAACACTTCCTTCATTGCATGCATAAACACCAACATCATTTCAGAGGCATTCTTGCATGACCCAGACACATCAAGAATCAGAATCAGGTTTGACTTCTGTCTTACCGGCTTCTGGTGTATAAGTCTTAACGGGATACCACCAGTCTGGCAACTTTTCTTTATCGTAGCCGGGATATCAATCTTAGATGAACGGTTTGCCCGAATCTTCCGTGACATTTTTGTCCGGAATTTCCTTGCATTGTCTTTGATATAGTCTGCAATCTGCCGCTTCTCTGCATCATTCATTCTTGCGAAGTCTTTATCCAGTACAATGTCACCAGTATGTTTGGACCTTACCGCATTCCTGGCAAGCGCTTTATTGAATTCAGCACGATGCATATTAGATTGCTCCTTCACAATCTCATTCATTTTGCGCTGGAACTTTGCGTCTTCTTCCTGCATTCTCTTTTGCATTGTCTTGATATCATTTTCCGTCTGAGCAATCTGCGTACTCAAGCTCTTGGCTTCTTCCTTGATTGCTTTCAGCTGTTTTCCACGTTCCCGGATAGCCGCCATGATTTCGCTGCTGTTGGGTTTCGTACACGCTTTCATGGAAGCAGCTTTAACTTCACGCATTAACTGGCTTTGCTCAGGTTTTATGCCGCTTTTTACTATTTTTACGAATTCTTTTAACGATTTCTGGCCTTCCAGGCATTCTTCCAGATTCTTAATACCTTTCTGCTGTTCCTGCGTCTGCTCTGCTTTTCTAACTTCTTTTGATTCTTTCTGCCCTTCTTCCTGCTGTTGTTTTAGCTCCTGCTGCCTTCCTGTCAGGCGCTGCAGTTTTTCATTCATTTTTTTCTTATTTTTTTCGTGCTCATCTTTTGCTTCCCGTTCTTCGCGGTGCCGGTAGTAATATTTTTCAAGGAATTCACTGTAAATCTTATCAAAAGCGGCTGACTCCTGATAACTATGTACAAGCATTGTGGAAAGGAGCCGTTTGATATTTACCTTTCCGCGCATATCACTGATAACGGAAAACACTTCTGAAGCATTGCAGATATAACCTGCGCTGCTAAAATACTCACATGCCTCAAAGATGAATTCGTATAGGTAGGAAGGCGTATCCGCCGTTACTTCCGGGATTACCGGGGCCCGGTCTCCTACAACACCCTGCGAAGGATTAGAATCGTCGCAATAGTCATCAAACTCATAGTCATCAAAGTCCATACAAAGTGGGGCATAATCGGGACCATCACACTGTTCGGAAAATAAACATACCTCACAATCAATCCAATTCAAACAAACCCCCTCCTTACTCTACAGCAATATCTCCTGCGTATGTTTCAACCGCCTTCCGGATGATTCCCATGTCTCTTCTGTCTTTTGCCAGCAGTCCGATAGATTTCATGACCATGTCTTTATTTGCATCATTTTTCAGGAAGTTCGCCCAATCGACCGCCTCCGAAATAGATACGGGATGTTTAAGGTGCTCCTCCTGCAGGGATACAATGCATGATGCGATGCCGGCTGCCACTTTGTCGTTAACTTTTGCATTATTCTTCAGGATTTCAATAATCTCTTCCCTGGTCTTTTTCTTGATATAGAGGTACCCGCAGCGCCTTCTCATTGCACCTGATAATTCGCGGTATCCATTAGACGTCAGGAACACAACCGGCTTCTGGCTTTCCGGGCAATTTACCGGTCCCAGCTGTGGGATATTGATTCCATATCCTTCAAGATATTCATACAGCATATATTCGGTCTCTTCCGAAGACTTGTCTATCTCATCAATCAGCAGCAGTTTCTTTCCCGTCCCGTTAATGGTCTGCAGTACTGGACGTGGAATCAGAAACTCTTCTCCATAGAAATTTACATCTCCTGCTACTTTTCTGATGGCAGCATTTACGTCCATGCCCTTGATTTCTTCATTGATTTTGGGTTTTACTGCCTCCAATGTCAGCAGCTGCCGCTGGTAGTCGTAGTCATACAGGATTTCGTCTTTTGTTAATCCGTCATACATCTGCAGGCGCAGAAACGGCAGGCTGAGCATTTTGGAAACAGCAATCGCCAGTGATGTCTTACCGACGCCCGGGTCACCCTCAATCAGAATTGGTTTCTGCAGTGACAGTGCCTCAAATACAGCGTAGCAGATATCATCGTTTGGGATATATCCGTTCTCTTTTAGTCCTTTAGCAATCTCTTCTATTGTCATCATCATTTTCTCCTTTTTCGGCTTCTCATCAGCCTTTTTTGTTTTTTACATATCCAATATGCTGAAATTTTGTCCGCAGAATCGTTTTTTGCGATTTTTCTTGTCAGAGAAATCCTGCATATTATTTTTGAATATTTTTTTACAAAGAAAGGAGAAACTGAAATGGTTCAAAAAGTTTCTGTACAGAAAGGTGTTACATTTTATATAGCAGAGTGTGGAAGATGCGTTGACATTGATATTGACGATGATGTTACTGCCTTGACGTTTGCTCGCATGAGGGATGTTTCTATCAGCAATTTACAGTATGGAGTATTTTCACCGTCGTATTTTTTGCGAGATATGAAAAAACAGTTCCCAAACATCAAAGAAATCGTGATTGAGCAAGGCGTTGACGATATTGACATCAGCAATATGATGTTTCCGAACGTCAGGAGGGTGCTTTCATACAGCTATTCATATATGACTGGAAGTATGCTGGTAAAGACCGGGTATAGCGAAGCAAAACTTAAAAATACATTCTGCCGAAATCAGGACGAAGTGATTGACCTACACGATGTCATTTTGATAGACAGCTTTGCTTTTGAAGGTTGTAAATCAGTTGATATCGTTAACAGCAACAACGTAGTCAAAATTAATGATAATGCTTTTGCATATTCCATATTCGCTGAAAAAAAACCATTCACTAATGGCATATGTACCATCGGCGCGGTCCTTGTTGATATTGAGCCTGGTGCAACAGAAATCACACTGCCTGATGGTATCAAGTCTATATACACGGGAGCAGACACAAATATAAACAATATTAAGTGTATAAAAACTGCAAACGTCAAAAACCTTAACGCGTTCAGTGACAGCAGCCTGTTCCTTGACAGCGTAATCATTGACACAGATGAATACATAGAAATGCCAGACATAAGGACGTATGCAAAACGTCCAAATGCCTTCAACCTGTTCGTTAGTGATAGCAATCCATTCTATTGTTCGATAAATGGCGTCATCTTTACAAAAGACAAAAAGAAACTCATCGCATATCCTTCTGGCCGCGAAGGGGCATATAAAATACCGGAAGGAACAGAAGTGATTTATGACTCCGCTTTTATAAACAGCAGGATATCGTCAGTGAAGATTCCCGATTCTGTAACAGAAATCGGATATGCAGCCTTTTGTGATTGCCATGACCTGTCAGATATAGGGTTTGGAAGAGGCATTAGCGATTATGACGATAAAGGGGGTTCAAACATCTTTGCAAGATGTACAAGCCTTAAAACGTTAAAAATCCCGGCGTACATTAAGACAATCGGAGCGTCAATGTTCAGTGGATGCGAATTTAAAAGCCTCGAATTAGAAGAAGGGGTGGATACGATTTCCGGCTGGGCGTTTGATTCTGTTGATTTTGAAGAAATTACGCTTCCCCGCTCATTAAAAAAGATGTGCGGTAATAATTTTAATAAAGCAAAAACAATCAATGTGTATGAAAGGATACCGGAAGGCCTTATATCAAATATGGTCAGCCGCTGTAGACGCAACGCCGACCGTCCCGACAGAGACATTGATACTGATAATTTACTGCTTAAGCTTGTCATAACTGATGATAAAGGCAAAAAAACGTTATATATTCCACGATATATATATATCGGTAATGTTACTTCCAGCCTAGACCTTAGACTTTCAAATTTTTCATGGCGTTTATTTCCGCAGTCTTACTTCAACAGCCTGTTCATATATTGCGACGATGACGCTATCACACAGGACACTGCCATTGCTATGTATCAACACGATTCCAGCAATGAAGAAGCGGCTGCTTATCTGAAAAGCCATTCAAGAAAAATCGTGAACCGTCTATTAAAAGAAAATCAGGAAAAACAGCTGGCAAAATTTGTCGGACTCGGATTCCTTTCCGAGCGCGTCTTAAATACTCTTTTAAAAACAACACAAAAAAACGGAATGAAGACAGCAACTTCCTACATCCTTGAGATGCAGCAGAAAAGCAGCAATAAGAAAAAAAGAAAAACAACATCTTTCAGAATCTAACCAATCTAAGCCCGGCACATGCCGGGTTTTTCTTATACTCGAGAATATCGCATATTGTATGTACAAAAAAACAAAGAAAGGAAGAAAAGAAATGCTAACAACATTAAATTCGCCAGAAGGAGCTGTTTTTTATTTTGAAAAAGGTGTATATGGTTATACATGCAAAAACCTTGATGTCCCGGAATCCGCTACTACTCTTACATTCATAGACGAAAGCCATACCTATAGCGGTTCTGGCTATCTTTTGAAGAACGTAATGAAGCAGTTTCCAAACATCAAGACCATTGTCATTAACGCGGGGGTCCAAAGCATTGAGATTTACAACTCCATGTTTCCAAATATTGAGAAGGTTATCTCGTATAGCCGTAATTTTAAATCTGGGCCAATGCTTATCAGCAAAGAAACGGGTATTTTGCTCAATTCCTTTTATCATGACAAAGATTTCGTCATAGATATGGAAAATATTGAACTTGTTAGGTCGTATGCCTTTGAGGGCTGCCTCTCAGAGCATATCAAAAATATCCCAGAGCAGATTATCGCCCAAGGCAATTCTTTTGCCGGTTCTGCGCTTGAATTCGGAAGAAAGCAATTTGCAAATGGCGTATTCTTGATTGGTAAAACGGTAGTAGGAGTTGACCGTACTGCAGATATGGCAGTTATCCCCGATGATGCCACCGGTGTATATATTAAAAATGCGGATGACATCGAGGAGGTCGTTTTCAGCAAGCCGGACCAGTTAAACAAATTGAAAGGCACAAGTTTCAACACACTGGTCATCAACAACAGGCTAAATTTATCTGTAAACGATTTGCTAGATTATCTTTCAGACATCCATGTCAAGACGTATCGTATAACTAAAGATAACGATAGGTTCTGCACTGTGGACGGTGTGGTGTATACCAAAGACAAAAAAGTCCTTATCAAGTACCCAGATAGACGCGATGGTCATTACGATGTACCGGAAGGGACAGAATATATACTGTATAATGCTTTTACAGGAAGCAAGATTGAGTCTGTAAAATTCCCTGAGTCTTTATTCAGAATCGGGACTTATGCGTTTTCTGACTGCAGGCAACTTACAGATATCAAATTTAATCATACCATTGACGATTACAGCAGATTTGGTGATATGGGCCAATTTTATGGGTGTAGAGGACTCAAAGAGCTTGAAATTCCGTCATGGATAAAGGTATTGTCAAGCATGATGTTCTCATGCTGCAATTTAAAAAAAGTTGTCCTTCATGAAGGCCTGGAGATTATTGGCGATACCACGTTTAACGATATTGCTGCGGATACATTAACTGTACCCAGGACACTAAAAACCGTGAAAGCAAATAATTTTGGCAGATTCATTAAAGAATTACATGTGTATGACCGAGCGCCGGAAGGAATCCTGCTGTCTGTATTGAATGCATACAATGACACATCAACATACAATAAGATAGGACTCACTTTCAAACTTATTGTAACTGAAGACGACAAAGATTATACGTTTTACTTTCCAAAAACCCTGCCAAAAGAAGTCATCTCACAACTGGATGAATGCTTCCGCATGTTTTCTCCAAAAGCAGCTGACATAGATTGGATTGACAGTCTGTATGCCTTATGTTTCAGTAACGCACTTGTTCAGGATACAGCCTTTGAACTCTACGATATTACCAAAAAAGACATATACCGCAATGCATTGAAACGCTCAAGGCAGAGCATCGTGAAACGGTATTTCAACGAAGGAAAGGAGGAAAAACTCGTCAAGTTCTTTCAGCTTGGATTTTTTGCAAAGAGTTCTCTTGAAAAATTCTTGAAATTAGCACACGAAAACAACATGAATGCTCTCGCAGCATACATCTTAACAGAGATTGAGAAAAAAGCACCAAAAAACGCTTCCAAAAAACTTCAGCTCTAGAATGCCCCGGCCTTTGCGCCGGGACTTCTTTTTTTTGCCGCAAAAAAAAGAGCGGAAAAAGTTCCGCCCTTCAAAAACTAACAAAACATCAGCTGGCCGCCGTTGTCCTCGTAGAAGATAACATCCACAATTTCTGGTGAATCGTCGCATTCTGTCGGATTTTCTGTGCTGCTCTTCTCTTTTGAAAAGTAACCAAGTTTAATCATATCGGCGATAAAAGCATCGAATTTCTTATCGATGACTTCTCTTTCTTTCCCGACAGGAATCGCCACGCTAACGCCATCAGAAGCCGCTTCAGAGTGACCTACAAGATAGTCTGACTTTCTGTCTCCAAGTTTATCCCTGACATAGCATGCAAAAGCCCTTGCAAACATTTCAGGGGCCGATGACCAATAACCGTTTCCGGCCTTTTTATAAGCCCCATCAAAGTTTTTGGATGCTGCATAAAATGCAGTTTCTTTTCCATCCTGTTTTTCAAATGCCGTAAGAAGCTCTTTTGCAGATGCAAAGACCTTGTCTGATTTCACATTCTCTGACATATATCCATACAGCCCAAGTTTCTTTCCAAGATAAGCATCCATAGCGTGAGCCCATTCGTGAGCCAGTGAGCCGGCGCCACGTTTTTTAGTCATATTGATGACATTTCTATCCGGTTCATAATGAGCTATTGCTGAGCCACGGCCTCTTGCGCCGAATGCGATTGCCAGTTCACCACCAAGGCTGATGTCCCGATGTGAAATACCTAAGGCCTTATAGAGGTCTTCAAAACCATCATAAGCCATGTTAATACTTCCCACTCTGTCTTTTGAAGAAGTATAGTTTCCGAACTCGCCACCACGCAGTCCATATCTTGCCATCAATACATTTCCAGCAGTAAATCTGAAGTAACTGTAATCGCTTCCTGTCCTTTCAATCTCTGAAAGATGTGGCGGAAGAAATGCTTCTTTCTTCTCTGCCTCTTTCTTTCCCGCATTTTTTTCTTTTTTGCTTTCAATGGCTTTTTTCGCATTTTCGCAGGAAGTATATACTCCGATTTTTGTTCTGTCGTACATGGCAATATACAGGCAATCATCTGGAGACTCTTCTACCAGCTCAGAATAATTGACCTTGTCAAAGAAAGTGGTAATACAAGTGCTGCTTTTTACTGTATTTGCAAAAACACCTTTCTTGCTATATGGCTTAGTTTCAATATTCTCCGCTTTTGCTTCAAACACATAGTATTTTTTTGCCTCCTTATCTTCTCTTCTCATAAGGAAGTCGCTTTCTGCGCAGTCTTTTGAAATACGTTTTGTGCTATATACATAACGAAGCACTTTACTGCCGTCAAAAAATGGTTTCGTTTCGCTATCCGCGTAAACCCAGTGCTTGTCATTAGGATTCTCCGAAGCCTTTCTCAGATACTCAAAAACGCCTTTAGACTCAACGATATCCGGGTTCCCGGCATAAAATGCCTTAACCTCGTCTATCGTATTGCACGCTTCTACATCTGACTTAAATGCCAGCACGAATCTGACATATGCCTTTGCGTTTGCTTCCGGTCTGGATACAACAGCCTTGCGCATCTGGTTCTGCCAGAAGCATACTTCTTTTGGCGTACCTTCTTCAATCATTGCCCGGTAATTTGGCAGTTTCCAAATCTTTGACTTCCTGGCCATTTCGCCCTGTTCCTCATCAGAAAGTGTGTTAAAAAGTGCCCATAAGTCTTTCTTTGCTCCGCCAATTTTTGCTCCGAAATCGTTTAGTTTTTTCATAGTTTTCCATTTCCTTTCTTTGTTAACCTTTGTTTGTGTTACATGATTAATATGAGAAATAGAAAAAAAGACAAAAAGCAAGAGGAAAAGATAAAAGGAAAGATGGATGGTGGATGGTTGACAGTAGAGAAAATGAATAAAAAAAGAGGGAAGGCAAGCAACAGAGCGGCCTTTGGCTGCTCTGTTGCGCGTAGTGTTATGTTGTTGTAGATAGATTGGATTAAGATATTTTTGTGTAGGTGTCGGCAACGTTAAAGGGGAACTTTCCGGAGGTGAAGGTTTCGCCGGCGGTGTTCTGCCATGTGCCGGAAAGTTCATAGTCCGTGCCAACAAATTTGAATGTGGTGCCTGTGGTGAGGCTGGTGAGACCAGAGCATCCGGCGAACATGTACGTCATATCCGTCACTTTTGATGTATCCAGTGGGGTTAAGTCCAGACTTGTGAGGCCGGAGCAGCCGTAGAACATGGAATGCATATCCGTCACGTTTTTCGTATCCAGCGGCGTCAAATCCAGACTTGTGAGGCCGGAGCAGTCGTAGAACATGGCATACATATACGTCACATTCTGTGTATCCAGGGGGGATAAATCCAAGCTTGTGAGGCCGGAGCAGCCGTAGAACATGGAGTCCATACCCCACACTTTTTTAGTATCCAACGGTGACAAATCTAAACTTGTTAGACCGGAGCATCCGTAAAACATGTAACTCATATCCGTCACATTCTGCGTGTCCAGCGGAGACAAATCCAGGCTTGTCAAACCGGAACAGTCGGCGAACATGGATTTCATATCCCACACTTTTTTAGTATCCAACGGTGACAAATCTAAACTTGTCAGACCAGAGCATCTGGAAAACGTAGAACCCATGTCCGTTACATTCTGTGTATCCAGTGGGGTTAAGTCCAGGCTTATCAGACCGAGACAGTGGTAGAACATGTAACTCATATCCGTTACCTTCTGTGTATCCAACGGAGACAAATCCAGGCTCGTGAGGCCGGAGCAGAGTCCGAATAGGTCTCTCATATTTGTCACGTTCTGTGTATCTAATGGCGTTAAATCCAGACTCGTGAGACCGGAGCATTTGTAAAACATGCCACTCATATCAGTCACGTTCTGCGTATCCAGTGGTGTTAAATCCAGGCTTGTCAGGCCAGAACAGCCGTTGAACATGGAACACATATCCGTCACGTTTTGCGTGTCCAGCATTTTAAAGTCGATTTTTTGAAGCTTGCTTCTATTGAAAAACATATTTTCGCTGTCTTTCGCCGCCTGTACTTTTACGCCCGGAATCTGCGTAGACACCTTCATGACTGTTCTGGCATCATCATCCAGCCATGCGACAACACCCCCATCCCCGTCTGCGTCAACGTCAATGGTCGCTTTGTCTTTTGGTTTTACCTCATCGGTAAACACGATTTCAGTAACCGTATTTGGGATTAAAGAATTGAAATCATTATATTGTTGTTTATAGCTTGCGCTTCGCGTTCGTAACCAGACTTCGAATGGGGATTTAGACATGCGTGCGAAGTTAAAACCGGGACCTTTGACTCGCAGACGACCTTTGGTCGGCCGAGGATTCTCCGTTCTCCGTTGATAGTTGTCATTATATCCTTTAATCTCAAACGTCATCTCTTTCGCCCACAAATCCACATCCCCGGTCAGTTCAACCTGCGGTATGCCAGCATCAGAAATTTCTATTTTCTGCGTACACGCTTCATTCGCATACCACGCCACTCCGGTTTCTACCGGTTCCTTATAACTCCCCTCCACAATCTGCCCGGAAGAGTTATAAACTACCATATTCTCGTCGGTCCCGTCGGCAAATTTTATCCCGTTCCCGTGGAATGTGACGGTGTACCCCTTCGTGCTCTTGCTCGGCCTTCCAGTGCTTAAATACATATCCGGGATTTCACGCTCCGCATTGGTCAGTCCGCCATCCCATTTCTTGGTGATGGCCACAGCTCCGGCCGTCTTATTATCCTTGAAGTCGTAAATTCCACTTCCGTCGTCGCTGTTTCCGTTATTCTCCGCGCATCCCGCTTTGCTGCCTGTTTCGTCTATTTTATCCTCAGTACTGGTACCCCCTCCCGAAATATTCTGACTATTCTGATTACTCGCATCTGCGGCATAAGTCCTGACTATCAGCTCATGCCCGCTTCCAGGCAGCATCGCTGCACCGGCCATCACCGTCACCGCAAGCGCCATCCCGGCTGCCATTTTTTCAAACATACATCTGTTTCTCATTTTCTTCCTCCTTTCGATACCTCCCCTGCTTTGCCGGAGTCGGTACCAGATTAAAAATGATAACTCGCCAGCAAAGCTGGACTCGTTACCAGAATAAATATAACCAGCCTGAAGTGCGGCGAGCGAAGCCGTAAGGCTGAGCGAAGCGTGTTTCGAACGGGGATTCAGGCCCGCGTGCGAAGTTAAAACCGGAACCTTTGACCCGCGGACGACTTTTGGTCGGCCGGGGATTCCCCGTTCTCCATTGAGTCAATCTGTATACGTTTAATATGCAGAATTTGCAAAAACAGTTACAATGCAGAAATACTTGTACGAAAAAAAAAGAGCCGGCAAAGCCGGCTCTTACAGTCAGGAAATATGCAATTCTTCATTATTTTTATTTTTCTGCTCGTTCAGCGCCTTTAAGATATACGCTTTTGCAGTAGTTTGTTTTCCTTCATCATGCAGTATTGATGCTTCTGGATTGTTTTTAAGTGCAGCATTTGTGTCAGTTCCATCTTCCAATGCTTTAAGCATAAGAGACAGTGTACGGTGCGAAACAAAACCAGTCTGTATAAATTCTGAAAGTTCCTTTATGTGGCCGTATGCCAGGAGCGTATTAGAAATTGCTTTCTCGTTTTCTTCCACGAATTTAACAAGCTTTGCGTTACGGTTTCCAGCGATGTAAGACATGGCAGCAACAACCAGTTTACAACGTCCAGAATTAGCGTAAAGAAACATTATACCGTAGGAGTCTTCTATTTTATCCTGAAGTATTTTCTGCACAAGGTGTTCTGTTCCGAGTTTCAATGTACGCGGCATATAGAGTTGTTTTCCGTCTATATCCAGGACAATCATATTCTGCATCGGGTCTTCATAGAAAGAACGCATAAACGAGCTTCCAGTTATAGCTATCACGAAGCGTTTTGGAACACTTTTTAGACGTATTATGTGCTTTACACTTTGGAAGTTTTGTGCACCGATATATTCCAGTGATTCAGGAAGCGTAACCTCACCAAGGTCTTTTCCGTTAAAAGCATTATCCCCAATATATTTCACACCGTTTTCTGCAAAAGTTATTTTGCGAAGCTTACATCCTGAAAATGCTCCATAATCGATTATCTCTAACTGTTTCGGAAGATTGATTTCTTCCAATCCCCAGCATAACTCAAAGCAGCGGCAGTTTATTTTTTTAATTCCGTTTCCAAACTCAATGTGTTTAAGATTGTGACAGCCGGCAAACGCCTGTTGGCCGATTGCCTCCAGGGAATCAGGAAAAACTACGGAAGATATCCATTCGCAATGACTAAATGCTTTTTCATTAATGAACTTGACGCCTTTAGGGATAACAACTTCACCCGCTCTTGCAGCAGGACATCTCAGTAAACTTCTCATATCTTTTGTATACAAAATGCCATCTTTTGTAATATAATCTTTACTTCCATTCAATTCCATCCACTCCATTCCATCCTGGCCTAATACAGACTGTATCTTGGCAACGGAATTTACATTGTGTCTGCAAAAAATGTCCGTTTCATCAAGTTTCAACGCATTCGGGTCGTTTAGAATCAATTTTTTGGGAAGGTGCGTAAATTGAGCCAGCAGGTTAATACTGGATATTTCCAGACATTCAAGTCCCCAAAGGTTCTTCCATTCAGTATTCGTAGCATATGGCGGAATGGTCACTTTCTTTTTGGTTACATCAATAGCCACAATTGTGTTCCCGCTCATTTTAACTCCGTCTTTACTCCATCTCTTTTCTTCTGTATCATTGGAGGATGACCAATCTTGATATCTTATTTTGCTCGTTTTTTCCATATTCTTTTATTTCCTTTCTTCTTTTTTATACGTCCAATATGCTTAATTCTGTATCGCAAAAAAAAGAAGGCTGCTGCCAGCCTTCTCATCAAAATTAAAGAGATAGATTTACTTTTTCAGGTTCTTTTGATTTATCCAGAATATATGCTACTGCTATATTCCACCCCTTCTTCTTGACCTCATCTATCAGTTCAGGCCTCGCATCCACGAATCCGGTGTTCAGGCAATCCACAAACTCTTTTTCAGAAAGGTCTTTCTCATCCAGGGCTAGCAACACACGTTCCGGCTCAGTTATACCGTGAACTGTGCTCGTATTACACTGTCCATATATATCTTTTTTTATCTGTTCTTTTCTGGTATATTTGTATGCTACCATAGCGCACAGATGTTTTTCAATCTTGGAACGTGAGTATAGGTACAGTGAATCCAGAAAGTCGTCAGTCAGTCCACACCAGGAGATACATTCAGGCTCAAATCGTTGTACACATTCTGACAGCCTGCAAGTATCCATGCGTTTCGGTATTGCAAAATGTTTCCCATTGTAATCCACATCCATATATCTTTGGCCACACGGACCAGCATTACTTATGAATGCATGCACAAATCCAGATGGTATTATCTTTAGCTTAAGCCATTTGACGCCATCTGTTGCGGTGAATGACCTCTTCCCAACTTTTTTCAGCGTGCTTGGAAATTCCACATTTTTAAGACTTTCACAGTCCATGAATGCTTCAGGGCCTATTTCCTGCAAGCCTTCATTAAACTTTACATTTCTTAATTTTTTACAGTTTTCAAAGCAATCGTGGCCAATATACTCTATCTGCGCCGGAAATTCCACAGACTCCAGGCTATTACAAACATCAAATATTTGACAATGTCCATTTGCGCCAAGCCTTTTGATTCCATTACCAAAATCAATATGCGTGAGATTATGGCAAAGCTGAAATGCCCGCGAACCTATGTCCTGCAAGGTGTCTGGTAATTTTACAGAGTGTATCTCAGAACTATAGAAAGCCATATC
>JABLTP010027647.1_pt1 | contig 14368 bp, 5 predicted proteins | sample 7160111 | NCBI WGS metagenome assembly JABLTP01 (sample SAMN14651227, study PRJNA627086) | human gut metagenome | isolation source: feces | host: Homo sapiens
CCACGTTCCAGATACCCGTAAGGCTCAGCGTATGCAGGTACGTTTTACTGCGGCATCTGACACGGTCAAATTAACGCTTTCTGCAGCAGCAGGAAAAAGCGATACATCGGTTGTTGACTTTGATGATGTGCGGGTGGCAAAAGTTGATGCTTCTACTAACCCGGATCCGAATAAGTATACTTATTGGGAGGATTTTGAAAATGTAGATCAGGGCTTTGGAGTATTTGTGTCTACGGAGTCTGATCAGTCGCATTTATCTCAGAAAAATCCAGTGAATCCAGAGTATACGACGGATGTGATTGATGGAAACTATTCTTTGAAGATTCGTGCAAAAGATTATATGAGAACCATTCCATCAACGGTTAGATTTAAACCGAATACAGAGTATAAAGTAGGCATTGAATATAAAGCACCAAGTGCAAATGCGTTTACTTTTGCAGTAAAATCTGATAAGGCTTCAAAGACGCTTGCAAGTGCGGTGGCAAATGCCCAGAGTGGAAAGCTTGTTCTCGAGTTTACAACAGGTGATGAAGAAGACTGCTATGTAGATATTACAGGACAGAGCAGTGAATATTATGTTGATAATTTCTATGTAGAAGAGGCATACATCCCGGCAGACTTTTCAGAGTTACAGAAGGCAGTAGATGAGGCAGAAAAATTAGACAGAACGGTATATATGACAGAGTATTATGCCGGTCTGGACAAGATTCTTGCGGAGGCTGAGAAAGTACTTGACAATCCACGGACAGAGCAGAGTGAGGTTGATGAGATGACCCAAAAAGTGAGGGATGCAATAAATGCATTACAGCCACTTGCGACAAATGCTGACTTTGCAGCACTGGAAAAAGCAGTAGAGGAAGCTGAGAAAATTATAGTAAAAGATTATAAAGACACATCGGATTTTGAAAGTGCATTAGCTGCTGCAAAACTTCTTTTGGAAGGCAAGGAAACGAAAAAGGAACTTAAGCATACAGAGGTAGCAACAGCAACTGATACGCTCGTTGAGAAGCAGAAAGCACTAAAACCGGTAGATCCAAAACCGGTAGATCCGAATCCGGTAGATCCAGATCCGGTTGCCCCAGGCAAGCCATCTACTCCGGATAATTCGAATGGTGCAGGACAGACGACAGGAAGTGGCAAGCCATCTGCTGACCAGAAAAATCCGGCGATGGGTACAAAAAAATCTGGAAAAGCAACAAAAACCGGCGATACAACTCCGGTTGTACCGGTGGCAGGAGGGGTACTGGTCTCTGCAATGATGCTTCTTGCAAATTTTCTCAAAAAGAAAAAAGACAATTGAGATGAAAGAGTGATGTTTGAATAAAAAATATGCTCCGTTCAGGCAGACAGGAACAAGAAAACCTGTTGCCTGAAGGAGCATATTTTATCTTAAGCACTCTTTGCATTTCCACTGACCAAGACCTCATATTCACGCAGCTTCTCTTTCGCCTGTGGAGTTAAGTGCCTTGGAACTTTAATCTGAACCGTTACATACTGGTCACCGTGAACCGAAGGGTTCTTCATGGAAACAATTCCCTTTCCTTTCAAACGGATTTTAGAACCGGACTGTGTACCCTCGCGGATCTTACAAAGCACATTGCCATATAAAGTCTGAACCAGTGCTTCACCACCAAAGACAGCCGTCGTGAAAGGTACAGTAACTGTCGTATAGACATCCATTCCCTTTCGCTCGTATCCCGGTTTGTCAGCGACCTTGACCTTCAACATCAGATCCCCGGCATCTCCGCCATTTGTACCGGGCATTCCCTTGCCACGGAGACGGATCGTCTTACCGGTGTCGATTCCTGCAGGAATATGAACCTTCAGTGACTGGGAAGAATTTCCCGGAGCATTTGGATCCTGTAATGTAATGACCTTGTCACAGCCAAAAGCAGCTTCATCAAAGCCAACGGTTACTTCTGCATTCAGATCGGATCCCTTTGACTGAAAACCACCGGACTGGAACCCACCATGGAAGCCGTTCCCAAAACCGGAAGAAGTCTTGCGGGATGTTCCTCCGTGGAACATATTTCCGAAAATATCTCCGAACATATCATCCATATTACCACCCTCAAAGTGGTATTCCTGATACCCACCGTTTCCGGTAAAACCGCCACCACTGAAACCACCACTGCCAAAACCATTGCTGCCAAATCCGGCTCCACCAAAGCCACTTCCATAGAATCCACCATGGAAACCACTGGTGCCGGCTCCACCGGCAGCACCGCTCTGGTCAAATGCAGCGTGACCAAATTGATCATAAAGTTTCTTTTTCTCAGGATCACTCAGGATATTATAAGCTTCAGTGATCTCTTTAAATTTCTTTTCAGCTTCTTTATCACCGGGATTCGTATCCGGGTGATACTTTTTAGCAAGCTTTCTGTAGGCTTTTTTTATTGCTGACGGATCAGCACCTTTCGCCAGTCCGAGCAGTTCATAGTAATCTCTTTTCATAGACTCACCCTCATATCTTTCCGTTACATTTGTATCATCTGGTCTGCATTACTTTTTACACTATTGTATGCAAAGAAACAGTACACTCCATGCTGTTCTATATGTAATATAGCAGAGAGAATAAAAGCAGTCAAGGGAGAAATAAAAAAGAATGTTCCGAATTAGACAAAATAAGCGTGGGAATCAACCGAAAAGAACGAGTTGAAAAATTCTGCTGTTGTTATAATAGTATTAAGTCAGAGTGGGTGAGTTCGTGCGTAGAAAGAACAAGATTTCAGAACAGGAGGGGATGCGGAGTATGAAGAATCGAAAAAAGCAGTTCCTGAAGATCGGAATTGCAGTATTGGTGATCGCGGTTGCGGGAATTGTTGCCGGGGTCGTCCGATACAGAATTGATAATCGATTCGATTTAACTGTTGGGGGGCATACAATCAGTAAAGATGAATATGTGAACTGCATGAAATCTGTAGAGTATGATACAGAGGTGCAGATTCAGCAGGACTATGATGCCGTTTATGAAGATGGCTTCTGGGAGAAAAAGTATGATGGAAAATACGGCTACGAAATTCTGACGGAAAATACAGTGGAACAGTTGAAATACATCCATGCGGTCTATGACCTTGCAGAAGAATGTGGTGATGTATCAGACAGCAGTTATGAGGCTTTGGAAAAGCGTTGGAAAGACGAAAATGCAAAGCGGAGTGAAAAGGTTGAAAATGGGGAAGTGGTCTATGGACTGAAAGAGTATACTTTTCAGATTTATCTCCAGTATGAAATGAGTACACTCAAAGAAAAATACTGCAATGATGATACCCGTGAGGGCATGGAACTGACAGAGGACGAGATACTGGAACACTACAACAGCCGTGAGTGGATCTTCGGGGACAGCGAAGAGAATGCTGATCTGGAGACAGCAAGAATTGCGGTGGAACGTGAGTTGCGTGAAAAGAAATATGATGACATCATCACGCAGCGTGAAACTGATTCTCAGGTGGACGGAAACATGGCAGATGTAAACCGGTTTACCTTGAAGAATATAAAATGATGGAAGGAGCAATATTATGAAGAAGAAATGGATGAGCGGTGCTCTGGCTCTTCTGCTTGCAGGAACTACGGTTGCATCAATGACGCCGGCAGTTGCTGTTAATGCTGAAGGACAGAACACTGCAACAGGAACAACATATTATGTTGATTCCGAAAATGGAAATGCCAATAAAAATGCAACAGGTACTTCCAAAGGCGATGCATTTAAAACCCTGAAACAGGTAAATGCAGTGAATCTTCAACCAGGAGATCAGGTACGTTTTAAGAGAGGATCTGTCTTCAATGGAGAGGCACTTCATTTTACGAAGGAGGACAGCGGTAGTGCAGATGCATCGGTTGTTATTTCAACTTATGGAGATGAGAGTGCAGCCAGACCGCAGATCAATACAAATGGTCAGGGACGCTGGAATCTGAACTATGGAAATCCACTGGATAACCAGAACCATAAATGGAAAGGTGAAGTATCTTCCTGTATTCTGATTGAGGATACAGAATACATTGAGATCAATGGTCTGGAACTGACGAACAACAGAGCGACAGATAAAGTACCGGAAACAGATTCAAATGGTAATGTACGTGACTACAATGATGCTTATGCAATGGACAGAACCGGTGTTGCCGGAGTTGCAAAAGATAATGGAACAGTAGATCATATCGTACTGAATGATCTTTACATTCATGATGTAACAGGTAACGTCTATAATAAGCACATGACCAATGGTGGTATCTACTTTATCATGGAGAAACCGACAAATGAGGCAACAACAGGAATTGCAAGATACAACGATGTTCAGATCAAGAACTGCTCTCTTGATAAAGTAAACCGTTGGGGAATTGCAGTTGGATATACCTATCAGTGGAGTCAGTTCACAACAGGTGCATTGTCAGATGCAACAATGGCAAAATATGGTTCCTCCAATGTAGTCATCGAGAACAACTACCTGAACCATGTGGGTGGAGATGCCATCACAACCATGTATCTGGACAGACCGATGGTTCAATACAATGTGTCAGAGAACGCAGCTGAACAGATTAATACAACAGACTACTCACAGCAACAGCCAAGTCTTAACGCAAATGGTGAGGAAAACGGCAAGCAGAATGTCGGAGCAGGACGTGTGGCAGCAGGTATCTGGCCATGGAAGTGTAAAAATGCCATTTTCCAGTACAATGAATGCTTCGCAACGCTGAATGCATCCAGCGGTAATGGTGACGGACAGCCTTGGGATGCTGACTACGGTGATGGAACAAACTATCAGTACAACTACAGTCACGGTAATACGGCAAGTACGATCATGTTCTGTGGACCGCAGTCCATCAATAATACATTCCGTTACAACATCAGCCAGAATGAAGATATGGGACCGCTGGATCCTGCTGGAAATACAGGAAATTGTCAGGTTTACAATAATACCTTCTATATTAAAGCGGGACTGAATACAATCTGGCATAGAAGTCATGGAAATGGTGGACCGGTTACAGCAGAAAATAATATTTTCTATTTTGCAGGAAGTACACCGGCAACAGTTTCAAACTGGAATCCGAGCAACAATAAAGTATTCGACAACAACCTGTACTACAATGTATCCAATTATCCAACTGATGCAAATGCAGTAAAGGTATCCGCAGGAACAGCAGTACTTGTTGATGCAGGTTCAGGTCCGGTTGCAGCAGCAGAGGACAAGCAGGCAAGAAGACATGAAGATCCAACAGCTACTACAGAATTTGACGGATACAAACTGGCAGCAAACTCACCGGCAATCAATGCTGGTAAAGTAGTTGTTGACAGAAATGGTTATACGATCGATCATGACTTCTTCGGACATGCAATCACAGCAGTACCGGAAATCGGAGCAGCAGAAAGTGATGCAGTTACAGCACTTGTACTTCGTTCCAATACATACACAATATCAGGAACAAATGTAAGTGATCTTCCGAAGAATACAACAGTAGAGCAGTTCCGCAACAACATCATCGTTGATACAGGCGTTACAGTTACTGTAAAAAATGGTGATAAAGTTCTTGGCGATGCAGATATCGTAAAAGGTGGAGCAACTGTCGTTCTTTCTTATGAAGGAATGGAGGATGTAACTTATACAGTAGTTGCAAGTTCTGATAAAGAACTGAAAGATGCTTATTATGAAGTAAAAGGAACAACCATGAGCGTTCCTTATACAGCTAAAAATCCGACAACAGTGAGCGAGATGAGAAAGAATATCACTGTAGCTGATACAGCAACAGTTTCTGTATTAAATGGCGGAACTGAGCTGGCAAATACAGATGCAGTAGCAGAAGGCATGACACTTCGTATCACCGCTGAAGACGGAACAACAAATGATTATACAATCGCTCAGAAGAACACATACAACTGGACTCTTGACTTTGTTAAAGGACAGCAGGGAAATGTATGGTTTGGACAGCAGAAGAACGGAACCGGTGACTGGACAAATATGACAGAATCTGACAGAGACGGATGGCCGAACTGGTGTGTGAATACATATTATGGTCCTGGTATTGATGCTTCACAGGGTACAACTTCAACAACAGATACAAGCGTTCACGGACTGCTTTCCGCACCGCCGAACAGCGATATCTCAACAGCAATGGCATTCAGAGCACCGAAGAGCGGTACAGTATCTTTCAATGTAAAAGATGATGAGCCATACCTTCGTCAGAATGGAAATTCAGGCGGAACAGTTACATTAAGCCTTCTTGTTAATGATACAGTAAAGCAGAGTGTAACACTTCAGACCAGCCGTGAGAAAGCAACAGACTGGGCAAACTTTGATGCAATCGAAGTAAATGCGGGAGATGTGATCCGTGTAGTAACAAAGAGCAACAGCAATCCAAGCAAGCCGTCTGTTCATGTTACTCCGATTATCACATACCTTGATACAGCAGTAGCTGATACAGAAGCACCGGATGCTCCGACAGCAGTAAGAACAGCAGATGTTACAGAGACAACAGCAAAAGTTGCATGGGCAGAAGCAAGCGATAATGTTGGCGTAGTTGGATACAATGTATATGTAAATGATACAAAGGTAAATGCAGAACTTGTAACAGCTACAGAGTATGACCTGACAGGTCTTACAGCATCTACAGAGTACAGTGTAAAAGTTACAGCAGTTGATGCAGCTGAAAATGAATCTGAGAAATCAGAAGCAGCTACATTTACAACAGCAAAGGCAGCCGATACAGAGGCTCCGAGTGTTCCTGCAGACGTAAAAGCATCTGATGTTACAAAGACAGGTGCAACTGTTACATGGACAGCTTCTACAGATAATGAAGGAGTTGCCGGATACAATGTATATGTAAACGGAACTCAGGTCAATGATACACTGGTAGCAACAACAGAATATGTACTGACAGGTCTTACAGAAGGAACAGAGTACACAGTAGAGGTAGAAGCTGTTGATACAAATAACAATGTATCCGCAAAGGCAGCAGCTACATTTACAACAAAGAAAGATGCTGTAAATCCTGATCCGACAGTAGTTGATAAGACAGAACTCAAGGCAACTACAGCAAAGGCAGATGCAGCACTTGCAGCAACAGACAAGTACACAGCAGAATCACTGAAAGCCCTGCAGGCAGTTTACGATCAGTACGCATCCGTTCTGAATGACGAAACTGCAACTCAGGTTCAGGTTGACGAAGCAAATAAAGCCATCGCAAAAGCCCTCAATGCTCTTGTAGAAAAGAAGACAGATGACGGCAAGAAAGATGATGACAAGAAAGACGACAGCAATAAGGGTGACAATAAGAAGGATGATACAAAGGTTGACGACAACAAGAACAATCCTTCTAACACATCCAAGTCTGACAATAAGACTACAACAAAGGTAGACAATACTAAGAAAGCAGCTAAGACAGGCGATACGACAAACGTAGCAGTTTGGGCATTTGCACTGGCAGCATCCGCAGCGGCAGCAGGCGTTGTAGTAAAGCGTAAAAAAGAGAACTAAAAACTTTGCAGTTTTGTAAATGTGAAATTTAGAAACAAGCGGGGGAGGTTATGAAAAATGCTGATCTCCTTCGCTTTGATAACATAATGGGAGGAAAGACATGAGAAAAAAAGCCTTATCAATGCTTATGGGCTTAGTTCTTGGAGTTACGACGATTTTCAGTTCTGTTGGAACAACAGGAGTTACGGTATATGCCGCTGAAAATGGCGTAACAGATGCGGACTGCACAGATAAAGATACTGCAGCACCAACACCGGACGATACAGTACCTGATGCAAATCAGTATAAGTATCAGAAGGATGAACTTGCAGCATTTTGTCATTTTGGTCCGAATACATTCAATGAACTGGAGTGGGGATTTGACCAGTCAACACAGAAAAAGCTTTATGAAGGAAGAACTCCAGATGAGATTTTTACGCTGGAAAGTGATTTCGACGCAGAAACATTAGTAAATACACTGAAAAATGCAGGATTTAAAAAGCTGATTGTAACAGCAAAGCATCATGATGGATTCTGTATCTGGAACAGTTCTTATACAGATTATGATATTGCAAGTACAAGTTATAAAAATGGAGAGGGAGATATCCTCGCAGAAATTTCAGCAGCGTGTACGGCAGCCAATATGGACATGGGATTATATCTTTCACCATGGGATGTAGCAGAGTCAACCTTTGGTTCAGATGGTGGGTCGATCAATAATGCCTACAATGAATATTATAATAATCAGCTTAAAGAAATCCTGAGCAATCCGAAATACGGAAATAACGGGCATTTCGTGGAAGTATGGATGGATGGAGCGAACGGTTACAATAATGTACCGCAGACATACAATTTTGAAAAATGGTATGCGACAATTCAGAAATATGAAGGAATAGAAGCAGATTATGAAGCAGATTGTATGCTGTTCGGAGCAGGAACTCATACAACAGTCCGCTGGATCGGAAATGAAAATGGTTTTGCAGATAATACGACATGGGCAAAATCAACAATCCGTGATGGTCAGATCTATAATGATGACAGTCAGCGTACCGGAGATTACAAAGGAGATCCGACGGACGGATATTCCAATGGATATGAAGATGGTAATCACTGGACAGTACCGGAGGCAGATGCAAGAATTACATCCGGATGGTTCTGGGGAACACAGAAAAATACTCCAAGAACTCTGACAAACCTTGCAGAGATGTATTTTAGATCAGTTGGTCATAATGCAACATTACTTTTGAATGTACCTCCGAATAATGAGGGAAAAGTAGACCAGGCGATTCTGGATCGTGTTGTGGAATTTGGCCAGAATGTTCAGGATACATTCAGAACCAATCTTGCAAAAGCAGATGGAACAACAATTACAGCAAGTAATGTCCGCGGCAATGATATTGACTTCAAGCCGGGAAATGCAGTGGATGATGATGATGCTACATACTGGACAACAGATGATGGGACAACAAGTGGAAGCCTGACGATTAAGTGGGATTCTGCAAAGAGATTTGATGTTGTATCAATCGAAGAGGCAATCCAGAATGGACAGCATATCAATAGCTATAAAGTTGAATACAAAGAAAATGACAATGCAAGCTGGCAGACCATGGAAAGTGGTGTGACGGTTGGATCAAAACGACTGATCAGAACATCACCAATATCTGCAACTCAGGTAAGAATTACTGTCGGAACATCAACAGGAAAAGTTCCGCAACTTAGCGAAGTTGGAGTTTATAAAGCCAGCAAAGGCTTCCAGCTGAGTGGGGCTGCTCCGGATGGAATGGATTCGACAAGTGTAAATGATACAAAGAAGTTTACATTTAGTTCTTCAGGATGGAATCCACAGACGGGAACTACTTATATTAATGGACAGAATACCTGGTCAAATAAAGCGGGTGCAAGCTTTACCTATGAGTTTGACGGAACAAAAGTATATCTGATGGGAACAAAAGATCCAGGGCATGGTCAGGCATATGTCTATATTGATGATATGGATACTCCGGTTGCAACGATTGATACTCATGATACCGTAAGATCAACAGGAGCAAAGATTTTTGAGTCGGCGGATCTGGAAAACGGACATCATACACTGAAGCTGGTAGCAAAGACAACAGCAGCAATCGGTGTCGAGGCAGCCTATGTCATTAACAATGGCGGAAAAGGTATGCTCGAAATTGAAAATGAAACCTATACGATGAACGAAAACAGTGATCTTGCTGTCAAGATCAAGCGTGTTGGTGGAACAACAGGTGAAATCACAGCGAAACTTGAGCCAAACCCAGGAAGTGCGATTCAGAAGCATTTCAATACAGAGTTGATTTCTACCGTTCAGTTTGCAGATGGCGAGTCGGAAAAAGTAATCAGCCCTGCAGCACATGCAAACCGTGTGCCGACAATGGACGGGGATGTATACTTTACACTGGAGCTTTCAAGCAGCAGCCCGGTAATCGGACTTGCAAGCTCAGCAAAAGTAACAATTCTTGATGCTGATGCAATTACAAGAGATTTACTTAATACATTGATCACAGAATCTGAAGGATTAAAAGAACATCTTTATTCAGAAGGATGGACATCATTTACAGCGGCACTTTCCTCAGCAAAGACTGTTGCAGCAAATGAAAATGCTACAGATACACAGATCAAAAATGCATATTCTACATTATATGCAGCTAAAGAAGCTCTTGTAGTACGTACGCAATATACAACAGATGACAGATTCCAGTTCCCGTGGAAGACAGGAACAAGTGCAACCCTGGAAGCAGAGTTTGCGACAACCATTACAGAGGCATGCGGAGCAACAGAGTGGAGATGCGAAGTAAACTCAGAAGCTTGGGCAAGCAATGGAAAGTATATTAATTCTCTGAATAAGACATCTACAGGAGCAGATTCAGTTGCTTATGCTTATAATGCACCGGTAGCAGGAACTTATAAAGTAACAGTAACTTATAGAAGTGGTTCTGATACGAACAAACTTGCATGGAGTGAGCAGGATGGAAAGATCACTGCCGGTCAGGTGGCAACACCGAACTCCAAGGTGAATAATGTGCTTCAGGCAAAGACTGTTGAATTTAACATGGTTGTTACAACTGCAGGAGCAGGAACTCTTGTATTTACAGCACCAGACGGAGATTCACCACAGACAGATAAATTCGATATCGAGTTAGTAAAACTGGCAGACGAAGCTGACCTTACAGAACTTCAGACAGCGATCACAAATGCAGAGGCAATTCTCAATGCAGCAGATAAAGATAAATATTCTGCAGCAGCACTTGTAGAGCTTCAGGAACTTGTAAATGCAGGAAAGCAGTTGACAACAGAAAGCTCCCAGGCAGATGTAGATGCGAAGAAAGCTGAGATCACAGCAAAGATTGCTGACATCCAGACTCAGTTCACAATTACAGCAACAGCAGGTAATGGTGGAAAGATCGCACCGACAGGAGCAACAAATGTTTACAAAGGAACATCCAAAGCATTCACGATCACACCGAATGACGGATATCATGTAGACAGCCTTACAGTAGATGGAACTGCAGTTGACGTTGTAACAGAATATACATTCTCAGACGTAACAGCAAACCATACGATTGCAGTAACATTTGCAAAAGATGCAATGACAGTTGCAAAGGAAAATCTGCTTGCAGCAATCAATACAGCAAATGAGAAGCTCGCACAGACAGACGCTTATACACCGGCTTCTCTGGAAGCACTTCAGAATGCTGTAGATGAAGCTCAGACAGTTTACAACAAAGCAGATGCAACTCAGACAGAAGTTGACAATGCAAAAGCAAATGTAGAAGCTAAGATTGCAGCACTGAAAGAGAAGGCAGACAAATCTGCACTGAGACTTGCAGTGAAAGCAGCAGAGGGTGAAGCAGCCCTGACAGATAAGTATACAGAAGAATCCATCGCAGCTCTTCAGACAGCAATTGATGCAGCCAATAGAGTTCTGGCTGATGACAACGCAACCCAGGCAGAGGTAGATGCACAGGTTGAAGCTGTAAATGCAGCAAAGGCAGCACTCGAAGAGAAGAAAGCACCGGTTGTAAAAGAGGAGCTTGAAAAGGCGGTTGCAGATGCAACAGAAGTTGTCGGAGCAACAGACAAGTATACAGAAGCATCACTTGCAGCTCTTCAGTCAGCAATCGATGCGGCAAATGCAGTTCTTCAGAATTCAGATGCAACTCAGGATGAGATTGATGCAGCAGTACAGGCTGTAAAAGAAGCAAGAGCAGCCCTGAAAGCAAAAGATGATGATAAGAAGGACGACAGCAATAAGGATGATGACAAGAAAGACGATAATAACGGATCCGATAATAATGGCGGAAATAACAACGGCAATGCGAATAACGGATCAAATAATAATGGTTCTTTCAACAATGGATCATCCAATAACGGTACTGCAAATGGTACATCAAATGTAGCGAAAGCAGCCAAGACTGGTGATACATCAAATGTAGCAGGAATGGCAATGCTTTGCCTGGCAGCAGGACTTGTTGTAGTAATGGCAAAGAGAAGAAGAACAAACTAATCTGAAGTGAGTTCCGAATTTTCAATGCAATAAAAGAATAAAAAATTCCTTCCGGGGGTTTCCTGGAAGGAATTTTTTTGTGGTTTTTATTTCAAAATCGCTTTTCTGTAATGGGATGGTGTTGCATTGATTACATTCATAAAGACCTTAGAATAATGCTGGGAATCTTTGAATCCGACCTGCAGAGCGATTTCTGTCAGCGTTAGACTTGTATTCTGCATTAACTCGATGGAACGGTTGATCCGGTAAATGTTAATGTAATTAGAAAGGGTTACCCCCATATAATTTTTGAAGATCTTACTCAGATAGCGGACAGAGATATGCAGCTGCAAGGCGATATCCTCCTGACGGATCTTCTGGGTAAAATGTTCCCGAATGTAATTCAGTGTATAAGCAACATAGCTGTTCTGAAGCTGTGGTTCGGAAAATCCATGATCTGCCTCTGTATGGTCAAGGATATACAACATCAGGTTCATCAGTGCAACGTTAATATTTGCAGCAGAGAACAGACTGTTGGATGAAGCATAGAGAGTAATGAGCTTCTGAAGATGTTCGTCGATGACTGGATCAGATTCCATCCGGTAATAGAACTGGGCAGAAAAGAGGATCGCATGCATCAGGGTGATAGGAAAAACTCCCTCATCTTCAAGAACAATCGTGGAAAACATCTCAGGGTTAAAGTGAATATGCTGAAATTCACAGTCAGATGTGTCATTCAGATAAAAAGAATGAACTACATCGGGGAGTAACATGATAAATTCGCCCGCTGTACAGTGGATCGTTTCCGACTGAATATCCATATAACATTCACCGGAAAGAATCCGATAAATCTCAATATTTGTATGTAAGTGCCGGGCAAAACTATAACCGGCTTTACGATATTCAACAACAGCACCGGACAGGATGGAATCGGACAATGTCATCAATCCAGGTACTTCGTGTTCCTGAATCTTAGTCTCCTCAGCAGGAGGAGTAGAATGTTCATTTACTGACTGAACAGTAGTTTTTTTCTTCATGTGTAAAAAAAGCCTCCATAGATAAGCACAATTAATAAGCGTTAATCTGTATTATAACAGAAATAAAGAAAAAATGTACCGAAAAATACAAAAAATGTGAATATTTTTTTAAAAAATATAAATAAAATGTAAATTCAGAGGTTCTGAATTTGACAAAATAAGCGATTATAAAGAGTAAATTAAACAAGCACATTCAAAAGAAAAGTTTTATAATGTAGATAATTGGACATTGGGAGGAGTCTGCCCATAGGAATCGAAGGCAGAGGAATTTCATGACAATAAATTAAGATACATCAGAAACGTATCAGAAAGGGGTATTATGAGAAGAAAAATGAAATGGCGGGTACTTGCAAGTGCCTGTGCAGCAGCAATGGCTGTGACGTCTCTGCCGTATATGGCAACGCAGGTCAATGCGGAACCGGCCGCTGTAACGCAGCAGACTGGTGACAATGATCTGAAGCTGTGGTATACGAGTCCGGCAGACATTACCAAGTATTACGAAGGTTGGCAGGAAAAGTCACTTCCGATCGGTAATGGCGCAATCGGTGGAACGGTATTCGGCGGAATCACCAGAGAGCGTATCCAGCTTAATGACAAATCGCTTTGGTCAGGAGGACCAAGCACCAGCAGACCGAATTACAATGGAGGTAACCTGGAGAACAAGGGAAATAACGGAGCGACTATGACATCAATCCACAACTATTTCGCAAATGGCCAGGACAGCTCCGCAATCAGTCTTGCAAACAGCAACCTGGTCGGTGTAAGCGATGATGCAGGAACCAATGGATATGGATATTACCTGAGCTGGGGAAATATGTATATTGATTTCAAAAATGTATCATCTAACAACGATGTGACGAATTATACCCGTGACCTGGATCTGAAAACAGCCATCGCAGGTGTAAACTATGACAAGGGAAGTACTCATTATTCAAGAGAGAACTTCACAAGTTATCCGGACAATGTTATTGTTACACATATCACAGCAGACGGTTCTGAAAAGATCAGTCTGGATGTAAGTGTAGAACCGGATAATAGCAGAGGAAGTGCTATTAATGGGATTGGCGATAGCAGCTATCAGAGAACATGGGATACAACCGTGTCAGATGGACGGATCTCCATTAACGGACAGCTCACAGACAACCAGATGAAATTTTCATCCCAGACTCAGGTTATTACCGACAATGCCGGTACGGTGACAGATGGGGATGGAAAAGTAAGTGTTTCCGGTGCAAGTGAGGTTACGATCATCACTTCCATGGGAACAGATTATAAGGATGAATATCCGAGCTACAGAACAGGTGAGACTGCAAGCGAACTGACAAACCGTGTAAAATGGTATGTAGATCAGGCAGCAGTTAAGACATACGAAGAACTGAAAG
>JABLTP010087694.1_pt1 | contig 14199 bp, 12 predicted proteins | sample 7160111 | NCBI WGS metagenome assembly JABLTP01 (sample SAMN14651227, study PRJNA627086) | human gut metagenome | isolation source: feces | host: Homo sapiens
AAAAATAAAATCTCCATCTTTATATAATCGTATTTCTAATTTGGAAGATTTAAAAAATAAAATTAGTCTCTATGCTTGGAAACAATTAGAAGAAAAAATGTTTCTTTCTATTATTGAGGAAAGTGGCTATGAAGCCATAAAAAGTATGGCATATGCTTTTTATGATTATGCAACAGAAAATAAAGGAATTTTCGAAGCCATGCTTTGGTACAATAAATATATGATAGAAGAGGGAAATCAAGTAACACATAATACTTTTGATATACTTTTTAAAATACTTAGGAAGCAAAATTTAAGTGATGAAACGATAAACCATTTTATTAGAACACTTAGAGTTTTTTTAGAAGGCTATGTTCTACTTGTGAATCACCAAGCTTTTGGACATCCTCTTTCTATTCAAAAAAGTTTTGATTTTTCATTAAACATTTTAATCAATGGTGTGAAAAATATGGAGGGAAAATAGGTGGAAGAATACATAAATATCACTTTAGATAATATTGATCAAGAACATATTTGTTGTGCTATAAGTGATAAAAAACATTTTGAAGGTGTTTTTAATAAAAAGGAATGGTTAAAAAAAAGAATAACAGAAGGTCATGTTTTTAGAAAACTTAATGTTCAAGGAAAAGTATTTGTTGAATATGCACCTCTAGAAAAAGCATGGGTTCCTATCGAAGGTAATGGTTTTCTATATATTTATTGTTTATGGGTTTCGGGAAAATTTAAAGGTCATGGTTATGGTAAGCAATTATTGGAATATGTTATTAATGATGCTAAAAAGAAAGGAAAACAAGGTGTTTGTGTAATATCTTCTAAAAAGAAGAAATCTTATCTGGCAGATAAAAAATTCTTTTTAAAATATGGATTTGAAGTTGTTGATCAAATTGAAGATTATGAATTATTATCGTTATCTTTTAATCATCAAAAACCTTCTTTTTGTAAAAATGTTAAACAAATGATGATTGATTCAAATCATATAACAATATATTATTCACCACAATGTCCTTTTACATTAAATTGTATATACGAAATTAAAGAATACATGAAAGATTGTAATATACAAGTTGATTTTATTAAAGTTGATACTTTGGAAAAAGCAAAAAACATACCATGTATTTTTAATAATTGGGCAGTTTTTAAAAATGGAAAATATGTTTCACATATTTTGTTAAATAAAAAAGGTTTTGAAAAATTATTAAATGATTAAAAAGAATGATAGATTGTTGGAAAATTGATTTTTAGGTAAAATAAAAAATATTTTGGTGTTGCTAAAAGAGACATTTTTTGATATTATGCAGTTAAGTTATACGACTGACGGAAGTGGAATAAACCACAGGGAGTATAATCGTGTAAAAGAGTCGACCGTCTGGGCTAATAATAGTCTGGATGAGTGGGCTCTTTTTTTGGTTGGTAGAGTAAAAAAGCTAGTTTCACATATTGTCTTGTAATATAATGAAAGTGGTTAATAGAATCAATCAAAAAGAAAAAAAGAAAGGATGAACGACAATGTTAACTGATGTAGAAATTGCACAAAGTGCAAAGATGAAACCAATTGTTGAAGTTGCTCAAAAAGTTGGTTTAGATGAGGATGATCTAGAATTATATGGAAAATATAAAGCAAAGATTTCTCTTGAAGCTATTAAAAAACTAGATCAAAACGAAGATGGAAAATTGATCTTAGTAACAGCAATTAATCCAACACCTGCAGGTGAAGGGAAAACCACAACAATGATTGGATTATCACAAGCACTTAACAAATTAGGAAAGAAATCTGTAGTTGCAATGCGTGAACCATCGCTTGGTCCATGTTTTGGAATCAAAGGTGGAGCTGCTGGTGGAGGATATGCGCAAGTTGTTCCAATGGAAGATATCAACCTTCATTTTACAGGAGATATTCATGCAATCACTGCTGCAAACAACTTAATTGCAGCGATGCTTGATAATTCCATTCATCAAGGAAATCCACTTAATATCGATGTAAGACAAATCGTTTGGAAACGTGTGGTCGATTTAAACGATCGTGCATTACGTCATACTGTTTGTGGACTCGGTGGTAAAGTAAACGGGGTTCCTCGTGAAGATGGATTTGATATTACCGTTGCTAGTGAAGTTATGGCAATTCTTTGTTTAGCGACTTCTTTAGAAGATTTAAAACAAAGAGCTGCAAAAATGATTGTCGCTTATACTTATGATGGAAAACCAGTTACTGTTGATGATATTGAAGCAACAGGAGCGGTAACACTTTTATTAAAAGATGCGATTAAACCAAATTTAGTTCAAACTTTAGATCACACACCAGTATTTGTTCATGGGGGTCCATTTGCAAATATTGCCCATGGATGTAACTCTGTTATGGCCACTCAACTTGCTCTCAAGTTAGGGGATTATGCGATTACTGAAGCTGGATTTGGTGCTGATTTAGGAGCTGAAAAATTCTTAGATATTAAATGTCGTCAAGCAAATTTAAATCCTGAAGCAGTTGTTATTGTTGCAACTGTTCGAGCTTTAAAAATGCATGGTGGTGTTGCTAAAAAAGATTTAGGAAATGAAAATTTGGAAGCTTTAAAAGCTGGTTTAGGAAACTTAGAAAAGCATATTGAAAACATTGCAAAATTCGATTTACCTTGTATCGTTGCTATTAATGCTTTTCCAACAGACACAGAAGCGGAACTTCAATTATTAAATGAATGTTGCAAGAAACTTGGTGTTGAAGTAGCTATTAGTAAAGTTTGGGAAAAAGGTGCTGATGGTGGAATCGAACTTGCTGAAAAGTTATTAAATATTTTAGAAACAAAAGAAGCTAATTATCATCCACTTTATGATTTAGATTTATCAATTGAAGAAAAGATTGAAACAATTGTTAAAGAAATCTATGGTGGAGATGGTGTTGAATTTACAAAGAAAGCAAAAAATAAAATTAAAAAATATACAGAACAAGGATTAAGTCAATTACCAATTTGTGTTGCTAAAACACAATACTCATTATCTGACCAAGCTTCTTTACTTGGTCGACCAACAGGATTTACTGTTAAAATCAATGATATTATTCCATCTGCTGGAGCAGGATTCTTGGTTGCTATTTCTGGTGATATTATGCGTATGCCAGGACTTCCAAAACGTCCAGCCGCTGTCAATATGGATATTGATGAAGATGGAAAAATTATAGGATTATTCTAAAAAGGAGAGAAAGATGAAAGTTGCTATTATCATGGGTTCAACTTCTGATTTACCTAAAGTTGAACCAGCTATTTCGATTTTGAAAAATTATGGTGTTGAAGTGAATGTTCGTTGTTTATCTGCTCATAGAGCACATTTAGGACTTTCAAGTTTTATTAAAGAAACAGAAACGGATGGCACAGAAGTTATTATTACTGCTGCAGGAATGGCAGCAGCCCTTCCAGGTGTGGTGGCTAGTCAAACAGTTTTACCTGTTATTGGTGTTCCAATTGCAGGAAGTAATTTAGACGGAATGGATGCTTTATTATCCATTGTTCAAATGCCTTCGGGTATTCCAGTAGCGACTGTTGCTATTAATGGAAGTAAAAATGCAGCTTATTTAGCACTTCAAATTATGGCTATTAAACATAGTGAAATCAAAGAAGGGCTACTTAAAGAAAGAAAACAAATGGAAGCTGACGCAATGAAAGCTAACGATGAAGTCATAGAAAAATACAAATAGGGGGAAAAGAAAAATGGCAGAATTATTGTATGAAGGAAAAGCAAAACAAGTTTACAAAACTGAAAAGGAAGATGAATATTTAATTCATTATAAAGATGATGCAACAGCAGGAAATGGTGTTAAGCATGATAAGTTTGAAGGTAAAGGTGTTTTAAATAATACAATCTCTTGTATTATCTTTGATATGTTAGAAGAAGCTGGAATCAAAACACACATGATTAAAAAATTAAATGAAAGAGATATCTTAGTTAAAAAAGTAGATATCTTCCCATTAGAAGTTATTATTAGAAATATTACAACTGGATCTTTCTGTAGAAGATTAGGAGCACCTGAAGGAATTGTTTTAGATGAGCCAATCTTTGAAATGAGTTATAAAAATGATGAATATGGTGATCCATTAATCAATGATGATCATGCTGTTGCTTTAAAACTTGCAACAAGAGAAGAATTAGCATACATCAAAGAAACAACATTAAAAATCAATGAATTATTAAAAGAATTCTTCTTATCAATGAATTTAAAACTTGTTGATTTTAAAATTGAATTTGGTAAAACAGCTGATGGTACAATTTTATTAGCTGATGAAATTTCACCAGATTCATGTCGTTTATGGGATGTTGATACAAACCAAAAATATGATAAAGATGTATTTAGACAAGATATTGGAGATTTAATTGAAACTTATAAAGCAGTTCTAGCAAGAATGCAAAATAAATAATTAAGGAGAATAAAGATGGATTACAAAAAAGCTGGAGTCGATATTGAAGCAGGTTATAAATCAGTAGAATTAATGAAAGAACATGTTAAAAAAACAATGCGTCCTGAAGTCTTGGGAGGACTTGGTGGTTTTGCTGGTGCTTTTGATTTAAGCGGAATTAAAAATATGGAAGAACCGGTTTTATTATCAGGAACAGATGGTTGTGGAACAAAAGTAAAACTTGCTTTTGTGATGGATAAACACGATACAATTGGTATTGACGCTGTAGCGATGTGTGTCAATGATATTGCTTGTTCTGGAGGAGAACCACTTTTCTTCTTAGATTATATTGCTTGTGGTAAAAACTATCCTGAAAAGATTGCTTCAATTGTAAGTGGTGTTGCTGAAGGATGTTTACAATCTGAATGTGCTTTAGTTGGTGGTGAAACTGCTGAACATCCAGGTTTAATGCCTGAAGATGATTATGATTTAGCTGGTTTTGCTGTAGGTGTTGTTGATAAAAAAGATATTATTGATGGTTCAACAATTAAGACAGGAGATACACTTATTGGTATTGCTTCAAGTGGTGTTCATTCAAATGGTTTTTCACTTGTTAGAAAAGTGTTTGAAATGACAAAAGAATCATTAGATGCATACTATGATGAATTAGGAAAAACTTTAGGAGAAGCTTTAATTGAACCAACACGTATTTATGTAAAAGCTTTAAAAAATGTAAAAAATGCGGGTGTTAGAATTAAAGGATGCTCTCATATTACAGGTGGAGGTTTCTTTGAAAATGTTCCAAGAATGCTTCCTGAAAATGTAAGAGCAGTTATTAAAAAAGATAGTTATCCAGTACCAGCTTTATTTGATTTAATTCAAAAAAATGGAAATATTGAAGAACATATGATGTATAACACATTCAATATGGGTCTTGGTATGGTAATTGCAGTTAATCCAAAAGATGTTGATGCAACAATGAAAGCTATTGAAGATGCAGGAGACAAATGCTATGTTGTTGGAAATATCGTTGAAGGAGATAAGGGCGTGGATCTATGCTAAAATTTGCGGTCTTTGTTTCTGGTGGAGGAACAGATTTACAATCTATTATTGATGCCAAAAACGAAGGAAAGATCAATGGCGAAATCGCTCTTGTTCTTTCTAATCGTCAAAAGGCTTATGGCTTACAAAGAGCTAAAGATGCTGGGATTGAAACAGCGGTTGTCAAAAAAGATGATGCTTTGATTGTAAAGATGTTAAAAGAAAGAAATATTGATTTTATTGTCTTAGCGGGTTATCTAGCAATTTTAACGGATGAGTTAATTGATGCATATCCAAATAAAATTATGAACATTCATCCTTCCCTTATTCCTTCTTTTTGTGGACCAGGAATGTATGGAATGCATGTTCATGAAGCTGTATTACAACGTGGTGCAAAGGTTTCGGGGGCAACCGTGCACTTTGTTTCAAATATTGTCGATGGGGGACCGATTATTAAACAAGTTGCTTGTGATATATCGGATTTAGATACAGCGGATGATATTCAAAAAAGGGTGTTAGAGATTGAACATAAATTATTACCTGAAGTTGTAGGGTTATATTGTGATAATAAGATAAAAATTATTGATGGAAAGGCAAAGGTAATTTAAATGAAAAGAGCTTTAATTTCAGTTACAAATAAAGATGGGGTTGTTGATTTTGCTAAAGGATTAGTAGAATTAGGTTTTGAAATTGTATCAACAGGAGGTACAATGAAAGTTTTACAAGAAAATGGGGTTTCTTGTATTGCAATTGATGATGTGACAGGATTTCCTGAAATGTTAGATGGACGTGTTAAAACACTTCATCCAATGGTACATGGAGGACTTTTATATCGTCGTGATTTACCTAGTCATGTTGAAACAATTAAAAAACACGGCATTCATCCAATTGATTTAGTATGTGTCAACTTATATGAATTTGAAAAAGCTTTAAAAGCTGGTAAAGATTTACCAGATATGATTGAAAATATTGATATTGGTGGACCATCAATGATTCGTTCAGCAGCTAAAAACTTTAAAGATGTTTTAATTGTTACAGATCCAAAAGATTATGACAATGTTTTAGATGCGATTAAAAATGATACAACTGATTTTGATTTCAGAATGAATCTTGCTTATAAAGCATTCTCTATGACAGGTGCTTATGATGCAATGATTTCAAGATACTTTGCAGATCAAGTTGGAGATCAATTCCCAGATACATTAAATCTTTCATTAAAGAAAGTAGAACATTTACGTTATGGTGAAAACTCTCAACAAGCAGCTAATAAATATGAAGATAGCTATGTTCAAAAATCTTTATTAGATTATGAACAACTTCATGGTAAAGAAATTTCATTTAACAATGTAAACGATTTATATGGAGCTGTTGCACTTGTTAGAGAATTTGGAGATCAAATCGTTACAGCAGCTATCAAACATTCAACTCCTTGTGGTGTTGCTATTGGAAATACAGGTTATGATTCTTATATGAAAGCCTATGAAGCTGATCCTCAATCTATCTTTGGTGGAATCGTTGCTGTTAACTATAAAATCGATAAAGCAACAGCTGAACAAATGCATAAGATTTTCTTAGAAATCGTAGCTGCACCAGATTTTGATGATGATGCTTTAGAAATCTTAAAGAAAAAGAAAAACTTACGTATTTTAAAACTTAAAAACTTAGATGCACGTGGTGCTAAATATGATATTAAATATCTTGAAGGAAAAGTATTAGTTCAAGAATTAAATACAAAAATGATTGATGAAATGAAAGTTGTGACAAATGCACAACCTACAAAAGAACAACTTACAGATATGGAATTTGGTATGAAAGTTGTTAAATATGTAAAATCAAATGCGATCTGTATTGTTAAAAATGGTGTAACACTTGCTATTGGTGGAGGACAAACATCAAGAGTATGGGCTTTAGAAAATGCTATTCATAATAATCCAGATAAAGATTTCAATGGTTCAGTACTTGCTTCAGATGCTTTCTTCCCATTCAATGACTGTGTTCAAGTGGCTGCAGATGCAGGTGTTCAAGCAATTATTCAACCAGGTGGTTCAATTAGAGATCAAGATTCAATTGATTTATGTAATGAAAAAAATATCCCTATGGTATTTAGCGGATATAGACACTTTAGACACTAGGAGGCTTATATGAAAGTTCTTGTAATCGGTAGTGGTGGTCGTGAACATGCGATTGCTTATAAATTAAAACAAAGTCCAAAAGTAACTGAACTTTATGCAATACCAGGAAATCCTGGTATTGCAAGTTTAGGTACATGTGTACCTGGTTCAGTAGAAGATAATGAATTTATTGTTGATTTTATTAAAAAAAATCAAATTGATTTAACTGTCATCGGTCCAGAAGTTCCTTTATGTAAAGGGCTTGCTGATGATATTGAAAAAGCGGGTTATAAAGCTTTTGGTCCTCAAAAAAAGGCGGCAACTTTAGAAGGAAGCAAAGCTTACTCTAAAGATTTTATGGTCAGACATCATATTCCTACAGCAAAATATGTCGAAGTCACAGACTTTGAAAAAGCTTGTAAAGAAGTTGATCATTTTGATTTTCCATTAGTTATCAAAGCAGATGGTTTAGCTGCTGGAAAAGGTGTTGTCATTGTTGAAAATAAAGAAGATGCCATATCTACTTTAAAAGACATGATGGTTGATGGTGCTTTAGATGGTGCCGGAAGTAAAGTTGTATTAGAAGAATTCTTAACAGGATTTGAATGTTCTTTACTTTGTTTTACTGATGGTAAAACAATTGTACCAATGGTTTCAGCAAAAGATCATAAACAAATCTTTGATGGAAATAAAGGACCTAATACAGGTGGTATGGGAACTGTTTCTCCAAATCCATTTTTACCAGAAGGTATGGATGAAGTCTTAAAAAAAGATATTCTTAATCCATTTATGCAAGGACTTAAAGAAGATCAAATGGACTATCGTGGAGTTGTTTTCATTGGTTTAATGATTGAAAATAATCAAGCGAAAGTACTTGAATTTAATGTCCGTTTTGGTGATCCTGAAACACAATCAATCCTTCTTCGTTTAGAAAGTGATCTTTATGAAATTATGGATGCTTGTGCGACTTATACTTTAGATCAAGTAGATGTCAAATGGTCAGATGACCACGTGGCTTGTCTTGTTCTAGCGAGTGGTGGATATCCAGGTAAATATGAAAAAGGAATTGAAATTAAAAATATTGACAAAGTAAGTGATGATATTGTTGTTTTCCATGCGGGAACAGCTTTAAAAGATGGTAAACTTGTCACAAATGGTGGACGTGTTTTAAATGTGTGTGCAAGAGGAGCAAATTTACAAGAAGCACTTGCGAAAGTCTATGAAACTGCTACAATTATTACATTCGATGGTATGTACTATCGTCATGATATTGGACTTAGATAGGAGAGAACTCTATGACAAATGTAAGAAGAATTTATGTAGAAAAAAGAAAAGAATACGCAACAGAAGCGCATGAAATTCAAACCAACCTCGTTGAACAATTAGGTTTAACGATTCATTCACTTCGTATTGTTCATCGTTATGATGTACAAGGAATTAGTGAAGAAATCTTACAACAAGGAATTAATACAATTCTTGCTGAACCAATGGTGGATCATGTTTATGATGAAACATTTCCAATGAGTGAAAAAGAATCTGTTTTCGCAATTGAATTTTTACCAGGTCAATATGATCAACGTGCTGATTCATGCGAACAATGTTTCCAAATTCTAACAGGAACATCTTCAACAAAAGTAAGATGTGCCAAACTTATTGTAGTAGACATTGATAAAAATGAAGATGTTTTAAATCAAATCAAACATTATTTAATTAACCCTGTTGATCAAAGAATTGCTTCTTTAGAAAAACCAGAACATTTAAATGATGAAACACCTGATATTAAATCTGTACCAACTTTAACTGGATTTAATGATTTAGATGAAACAGGATTGAATCAATTCTTAAAAGATAATGGAATGGCTATGAATCTTGATGATTTAAAAGTAACACAAGATTACTTTAAAAATGAAGAACATAGAGATCCTACTGAAACAGAAATTAAAGTATTAGATACATATTGGTCAGATCACTGTCGTCATACAACATTTGCGACAGTTATTACAGATATTGATATTCAAAATGGTGCTTTTAAAGAAATCTTAGAAAAAGATATTGAAAGCTATAAAACAAGTAGACATGCAGTTTATGGGGTAAATACAACAAGACCTCTTACTTTAATGGATCTTGCAACTATTTCAATGAAAGAACTTCGTAAAAAAGGATATCTTGATGATATGGAAGTTTCTGAAGAAATTAATGCATGTTCTATTGAAATCACTGTTCATACAAATCAAGGAGATGAACAATGGTTATTAATGTTTAAAAATGAAACACATAACCATCCTACAGAAATCGAACCATTTGGGGGAGCTGCTACATGTTTAGGTGGAGCTATTCGCGACCCACTTTCAGGACGTGCTTATGTTTACCAATCAATGCGTATTACTGGAGCAGGTGATCCAAGAAAAACATTGGCAGAAACAACGCCAGGTAAATTACCACAAAGAAAAATTTGTCAAGAAGCCGCTCATGGTTTTTCAAGTTATGGTAACCAAATCGGTTTAACAACAGGTTATGTTCATGAAATATACGATGAAGGTTATATCGCTAAACGTATGGAAGTAGGAGCTGTTGTGGCTGCTGCACCAAAAGAACAAGTAAAACGTTTAGAACCACAAAATGGACAAATCGTCTTATTAATTGGGGGACGCACAGGACGTGATGGTATCGGTGGTGCTACCGGTTCTTCAAAATCACATGACGTAAAATCTATTGAAACAGCAGGTGCTGAAGTTCAAAAAGGAAATCCTGTTGAAGAAAGAAAAATTCAAAGATTATTTAGAAATAAAGCGGTCTCAGAAAAAGTTGTTAGATGTAATGACTTTGGAGCTGGTGGAGTTTGTGTTGCCGTTGGTGAACTTGCTCCAGGACTTGATATTGATTTAGATGCTGTTTTGAAAAAATATGATGGTTTAACAGGTACAGAACTTGCTATTAGTGAATCACAAGAACGTATGGCCATTGTTGTCAATGACTATGATGTTGATTTCATTAAAGAAGAATGTACAAAAGAAAACTTAGAAGTTGTTCAAGTGGCAACTGTTACAGATACAAATCGTTTAGTAATGAAGCACATGGGTAAAGATATTGTTAATATTTCTCGTGATTTCTTAGATGCTGCAGGGGCAAAACGTTATCAAAATATTGAAGTTGAATTACCAAACTTTGAAAGTACACCTTTTGATGAAGAAGAAAGAAATGATTTTGTTGGTACAACAAAAGAAGTATTATCAAGATTATCTGTTGCTTCACAAAAAGGTCTTGTTGAAAGATTTGACTCATCTATTGGAAATGGTACAGTTTTATCTCCTTATGGTGGACGTACATATCACACAGAAACAGAAGGTATGGCTGCTTTAATTCCTGTTTTAGGAAAAGAAACAACAACTGCTTCATTAATGGCTTATGGGTATAATCCTAAGATTTCTAAATGGTCACCATATCATGGAGCTATGTATGCTGTTGTTGAAAGTGTTGCTAAGATCGTTGCCATGGGTGGAAACTATCATACAATTCGTTTTTCATTCCAAGAATATTTTGAAAAATTATTAGATGATCCAAAACGTTGGGGTAAACCATTAGCTGCTTTACTTGGAGCTAATCGTGTTCAACAAGAATTAAAACTTCCATCAATTGGTGGTAAAGATTCAATGTCAGGAACATTTGAAAATATTTCAGTTCCACCAACACTTGTTTCTTTTGCTATTACAGCAAGTGATGTTCATGATGTTATGACACCAGAAGCAAAAGAAGCTGGACATATTTTAGCAGAAGTTCAAATTAAAAAAGATCAATTTAAAGTCTTTGATTTTGATCATTTACAAAAACAATATGATGCTATTCAAGATTTAATGAAACAAAAGAAAATTTATTCTGCATATACAGTTAAAGATGGTGGTGTAATCGAAGCTGTTTGTAAAATGGCTTTTGGTAATGGTTTAGGAGCTGCTTTCAATACAGATCATACTCTTGCTTCTTATGTTGAAAAGAATTATGGAAATATTATTGTTGAAGTGAAATCTGAAAAAGATCTAGTAGGTTTAGATTATAGAGTAGTGGCTACTTTAAATGATAGTGAAAAATTCTCTTATGGAATGGATACAATTTCTATTCAAGAAGCTTACGCAATCAATAAAGCACCATTAGAAAGTGTTTATCCAACAAGAGAAAAAGCACCTACACAAGAAATTAAAGTTGCTGAATGTAAAACAAGATCAACTTTAAAAGCAAAACAATATATTGAAACACCTTTAGTTGTTATTCCAGTATTCCCAGGAACAAACTGTGAATATGATTCAAAACGTGCTTTTGAAAAAGCAGGGGCAAAGGTTGAACTTGTCTTAATTAGAAATAAAACAGAAGAAATGTTAAAAACATCGATTGATGAATTGGAAAATGCGATCAAACGTGCTAATATTGTGATGCTACCAGGAGGATTCTCTGCTGGTGATGAACCTGAAGGTTCAGGTAAATTTATTGCAACAGTTTTAAGAAATCCAAGATTAAAAGCAGCAATTAGTGATTTATTAGATAATAGAGATGGTTTAATGATTGGTATTTGTAATGGATTCCAAGCACTTATTAAATTAGGATTACTTCCATATGGTGAAATTAGAGATATGTCGGAAAATGACGCTACTCTTACATTCAATACGATTGGTCGTCACTTATCTCAATTTGTAGATACACGTATTGGTTCTGTTAAATCACCATGGCTTGCTAATGTTAATGTGGGGGATGTTCATGTTATTCCTATTTCTCATGGAGAAGGACGTTTTGTTGCTCCTAAAGAAGTTATTGATGAATTATTCGCTAATGGACAAGTATTCTCTCAATATGTTGATCCTAATCGTAAAGTCACAATGCAAACACCATACAATCCTAATGGTTCAATGTATGCTATTGAAGGTATTGTTTCTCGTGATGGTCGTGTTCTTGGTAAGATGGGACATAGTGAACGTCAAGGAGAAAACCGTTTTAAAAATGTTTATGGTGAAATGGATCAAAAATTATTTGAAGCTGGTGTAAATTATTTTAGAGGTGGTAAATAGAATGGATAAACAACAATTTGAATGTTTTACATTAAGTCCTTTAGATGGACGTTATGCAGGTATTAAAGATGCTTTAGGTGAATATTTTTCTGAATATGCTTTAGTGAAATATCGTGTTTTTGTTGAAATTCAATGGTTAAAATTTTTAATTGAAAATGTAGAAAGTGATGTTCTTTCTAAATTTGACAAAGATAACTTAGGACAAATCGAAGCTATTTCAAAAGATTTCAATTATGATTCTTTTAAAGCAATCAAAGATATTGAAGCTGTTACAAGACATGATGTTAAAGCAGTAGAATATTTCATTGGAAATCAATTAAAAGATATGGGTTATGATTATTTAATCAGTTTTGTTCATATTGGATGTACTTCAGAAGATATTAATAATACATCTTATGCTTGTATGATCAAACATGGTTTAAATGATGTTTGGTTAAAGAAAGCAAAAGAATTTACTGCTGTTATTAATAAATGGGCTGTTGAACATAAAAATGATGCGATGTTAGCTCATACTCATGGTCAACCTGCCACACCAACAACAATTGGTAAGGAATTTAAAGTTTATGCTTATCGTTTTACTTCAAGCATTGAAAATATTGAAAATATTAAAATTAAAGCTAAATTTAATGGGGCAACAGGAAACTATAGTGCTATTTTAACAGCATTTCCTCAATTAGATTGGCAAACTCTTAATAAAAAATTTGTAGAAGAATATTTAGGGTTAACTTACAATCCTTTAACAACACAAATTGAAAGCCATGATTATACATGTCATATTTTAGATGGTATTCGTCATTTCAATAATGTGTTAGTGGATTTTGATGTTGATATGTGGTTATACATTTCAATGGAATATTTCAAACAAATTCCTGTAAAAGGAGAAGTAGGAAGTAGTACAATGCCTCATAAAGTCAATCCAATTCGTTTTGAAAACTCAGAAGCAAATGTTGATATGTCTAATAATATTTGTGTTGGTTTATCAAACAAATTACCTAGATCACGTATGCAAAGAGATTTATCAGATAGTTCAAGTCAAAGAAATATTGGTTTAGCTTTTGGTTATTCTTTACAAGCAATTAGTGAAACAACAAATGGTTTAGCTAAATGTGTTGTTAATAAAGATAAACTTGCAGCTGACTTAAATGAAAAATGGGAAGTTCTTGCTGAACCAATTCAAACAATGCTTAGAAAATATGGTATTTCTGATGCCTATGATCAATTAAAAGAACTTACAAGAGGTAAAAATATTTCACAAGAAGCAATTATGGAATTTGCGAAAGGATTAGATGTTTTATCAGATGAAGATCGTCAAACTTTATTAGATATGACACCTGCAAGTTATATTGGATATGCTTCTAACTTATGTGATATTGATTTATAATGATTGATCGTCGTGCAATAAATATTTTATATAATGATCAAGTTGGCAAAAAGCTGGTAGAAGACTTCGGCGCTCTAAATAATCGAGTGCTTTAGCGAAATTATTAAGGGGGATATTGATGTGGAATCAGTATTCCCTCTAAAATATTCTGTGCTTTTTTAAGAGGAAAATTAGGATGATGTCTGGTCCTGGTTTTCCTCCTTTTATTTGTTTTCTATTTTTATTTTATTTTTTGTAGG
>JABLTP010077881.1_pt1 | contig 14157 bp, 13 predicted proteins | sample 7160111 | NCBI WGS metagenome assembly JABLTP01 (sample SAMN14651227, study PRJNA627086) | human gut metagenome | isolation source: feces | host: Homo sapiens
AGCTTTCCAATAAACATCTCATGCATTGAAATATTTCGATCAGTATGAGATGTTTATTGGAAAGCTGGTAGATGCAAAGTTGCAATATATTCTGTGGGATGCGATGAATGATTACATGAGCAAGAGAATTATGCCAAAGTATAAAATTCCAGAGTATGAGCTTTATTTTTATGGCGGTGCATTATTAAATGTCTTTTTAAAGTGGCAGAAGGATCAAAAAAAGGAGTCCGCAGAACAAATTGCAGACTCCATTATAAAAAGTATGGGATCACCAGTCACTTCCCATCCTGCTAAATGCGAGGATGACGGAATCAATGCCTAGTAAAATTAAATCAATTCCGATTAGATAGCTAAGTGATATGAGTGCAGCAACAGGGCGAATCAGCATGAAAATGCCAAGAAAAAGACCAACGATGTTTGCAATCATGATAAAGTAATAGTGCCATTTTAATGTCCAAATGCGTATCATTGGCAGCTGCGACAGTCGTGAAATGCAATGGGCGATAAACCACATTGGGAAGAAAATTGAAAAGGCCCATTTCACAGCACCAGGATATACAAGAAGCATCAGACCTGCAAGAACGCTTAAGCATCCGGATATAAGAGCAATAGTTGGCGCAAAGCCGATATGTTCCTCTGTTCTGACATAAAAGATAATGTCGAGGATTCCGATGCAAAGCGCAATAAGCCCAAAGAACATGACAAAGCCGGATAACATACTGTCTGGACGAAGAAAAGAGAAAATTCCAAGAATAATCAAAAGTATTCCTTCGATCAGCTCAATCCAGCCGAAACGGGAACGATTTCTCATTTTAATTCACCTCCTGAAGCAGTATTTGAATCTCTGTTTAAAATTTCCATAAATTCTTCTCCTGTAATCGTTTCTTTCTCATATAGATAATTTGATAATTCATCCAGTTTGTCGCGATTATCAAGAAGAAGCTTCTTTGCCTTTTGATGCTGTTTCTTCACAAGTTCAGTTACCTGACGGTCAATTTCCTTTTGTGTATCAGCAGAGCATGCAAGAGAAGCGTCACCGCCAAGGTACTGATTTGTTACAGTCTCAAGGGCAACCATATCAAATTCATCACTCATACCATAGCGTGTAATCATGGCACGTGCAAGCTTTGTTGCCTGCTCAATATCATTAGAAGCGCCAGTAGTAATCTGATTGAAAACTACTTCCTCAGCGGCACGGCCGCCTGTAAAGGTTGCGATTTTATTTTCAATTTCTTCTTTTGTCATCAAATATTTGTCACCCTGCTCAACCTGCATAGTGTATCCAAGAGCACCAGAGGTACGTGGAATGATCGTGATTTTTTGAACTGGTGCAGAGTGAGACTGCAGTGCAGCGACAAGTGCGTGACCGATTTCATGGTAAGCAACTACCTTTTTCTCCTGATCAGAGAGAACGGCATTTTTCTTTTGATAACCAGCAATAACAACCTCAACACTTTCCTCAAGGTCGGCCTCATGGACAATAATTCGTCCCTGACGTACAGCGCGAAGAGCAGCTTCATTTACTATATTGGCAAGCTCAGCACCGGAAGCACCAGATGCCATTCTTGCAATTGTATGAAAGTCAACATCATCTGCCGGCTTGATTTTCTTTGCATGAACCTTAAGGATTGCTTCACGTCCCTTTAAATCAGGAAGTTCTACAGGAACACGGCGGTCAAAACGTCCAGGACGTGTCAGAGCCAGATCAAGAGATTCGGGGCGGTTTGTGGCAGCCAGAATTATGACACCATTATTTCCTTCAAAACCATCCATTTCTGTCAGCAGCTGATTCAATGTCTGCTCGCGCTCATCATTTCCGCCTACTTGACCATCACGTTTTTTACCAATAGCATCAATCTCATCAATAAAGACAATACAAGGCGCTTTTTCCTTTGCCTGTTTAAAAAGATCGCGGACTTTAGAAGCACCCATACCAACGAACATTTCAACAAATTCCGAACCGGAAATTGAGAAGAAAGGAACACCAGATTCACCGGCAACAGCCTTTGCAAGCATTGTTTTACCAGTTCCAGGAGGGCCTACAAGCAACAGACCTTTAGGCATAGAGGCACCGGCATCAGTATATTTTTTTGGATTATGAAGATAATCAACAATCTCAGCAAGATTTTCCTTTGCCTCATCTTCACCGGCAACATCATCAAAATGGATGCCTTCAGTAGACTGAACATAAACTCTGGCGTTGCTCTTTCCCATGCCAAAGGCCATGGAATTTTTTCCACCGGCTTGTTCTAAAAGCTTTCTTCCAAGGTATTGTCCAAGAACAACGAAGATAACCATTGGAAGAATAAAGGTTAATAGAAAGCTCATAATAGGTGACATCGTCTGTTCGATATCCTTTGAGAATGTAGCACCAGACTGATAAAGTCGTTCTGTGAGATTTGGATCACCCATGACACCTGTTTTGTATATGTTGTCATTATTTTTATCGGTAAAGATGATCTGAGAATCCTCAACCTCAACGCGCCCGATGTTTTTCTTTTCCGTCATACTCATAAATGTTCCGTAGTCAACCTCAGTCACCTGACGCGATAATAAAAGCGGGGAGACGAAGAAGTTGAATGTAGCCAGTACAAGCAGGACAATCACATAATAGTAAATCAATGGTTTCTTTGGTGATTTGACCTCTTTCATGGTAGTACCCCTTTCTTAGTTTTAAACAAGATTATTTTGCTGGAGTTCAATTTTGCTGGCCTCTTTCTGCTCCTGAATTGCCTTTAAGGAGAGAAGCAGTGCGCGGTCAGCAGCGAGAATTGCAAAATCAAGCGCGTATTCCGCAAGCAGCGCAGTGTTTTCAGCATTTTCATTCCACGTAGCTTCGGGGTCGCTCTCGGCGGCATTGTGCATTCGTTCCTGGACGTCATTGTACATGGAAATCAGTGCCTGAATTTTGGGTACTTTACATTCCTTCAGACGATAGCGTATTGCATCCTGCTCCAGATTATATTCTTCTGTCAGAGCATTTAATTCGCCCATCAGTGCGGTGATATCTTCGTGTTCACCATCGTCAATTCGTTCATGGAGATGACGGAGTTTTTCGTCAAGTTCAATCATTTTTGCAGCAAACATAGCATCGTGCCTCCTTTTCTTTGCTAGTTTTATTATAGAAAGAAAGGCACGTCAAAACAATAGTCACAATTTGTATTGTGTATGGACAGAATTTAAAAAGTGTAAAAAGATTTATTAGTGTGTTTTGTTTTTAAAGAATTGAGCCAGATCATGCACGATTTCATCCATGTGAGCAGAATCATCTTTAGACCAGGTGCGGACAAGACCTAGAAAAGCCAGACTGTGATAGCGAAGGAGAAGCTTTCTTTGTGATGCTGTCAAGCTGTCTGAAACAAGAGAGGAAGAAGCAGATTCGTTAGTCAGCTGATCGAAAAAAGAATAAAATTGTTCAAGTAAAAGTGGCTCAAGCTCACTTTGATAGCTGGTAGAAATGGTGCGCTGAATCAGTGGGCGGACATTAAGCGCAACGCTTAACAGGTAACGAATTTTATCTTCAAGCGTTGGTTGGGCAAGACAATTTTCCAAAAGCTCCTTAGAACCCTGCTCTATCATGTAGCAGATAAGATCTGGAATATCCTGAAAATGATAATAAAATGTTTGGCGTGTGATGCCGCACTCCTCAACGATATCCTTAACTGTAAGTTTTTTAGTACGCTTTTTTGTTAAAAGTTCGGATGCAGAACGGCAAATCGCCGCTTTCATATCGATTGGCATAATACCCTCCTTGGTAAATTTTTGCTGAAAATTATATTATTTTCTTCCTGTTTCTGCTATTATAAGGGAGAAAAGAGGACGTTTGCAAGAAGAAAATAATTTGGTTTAATATATATGTTCATAAAAAGATTGCTTTTTTGAACATATACGGATAAAGAAACATCTATTCACAAAAACTGAAAATGTAAAAAAAACAATTGCATTTTTGAAACAAACGTGTTATATTACAAATAGCGCGTTTTATTGCGCATGCCTATCCGCATCTAATGATGAGGATTAAGCCCATACGGACAGGCGGGGCAGCTGCCGATTGTGGTTTTTAAACCGCGTTATTGATTGAGTTAGAAGCTCAAATTTTATAAGTTGACGGGACATGGCACAGTAGTGTGCTCATCCGGTCGAAACATCACTTGTGAAACGGTCAATAATAATCGGATGCACATCTGGGCAAAAGCATGCGTGCGAAAAAACGATACATAGGACTTTACGGAACAGGTGATGCAGCCTGTTCCTTTTTTTATAAAAGAAACAGGTCATCAAATTGAGAGGACTGTAGGCAAATGGAAAAAGGACAAATGCGCGCGCCAGTTTATGAGGCGCTTGAAAAGCTAAAGAAACGAAGAGTGGTTCCGTTTGATGTGCCAGGACATAAGAGAGGACGTGGAAACCCGGAATTAGTCGAGCTTCTTGGTGAAAAATGCGTCAGTCTTGATGTCAATTCCATGAAGCCGCTTGATAATCTGTGTCATCCGGTTTCAGTAATTAAGGAGGCAGAAGAGTTAGCGGCAGAGGCATTTCGTGCCGATCATGCATTTTTTATGGTTGGAGGAACAACGTCCTCTGTTCAGGGTATGGTGCTTTCTGTCTGCAAGGCAGGAGATGAAATCATTTTGCCGAGAAATGTTCATAAGAGTGTAATAAATGCACTTGTGCTTTGCGGTGCAATTCCAGTATATGTAAATCCGGAGATGGATAATCGTCTGGGAATCTCGCTTGGTATGCAGGTAAGCGAGGTAGAAAAGGCGATTCTTGAACATCCAAAGGCAGTAGCTGTACTTGTCAATAATCCGACATACTATGGAATTTGTTCGGATCTTCGTTCCATTGTAAAGGTGGCACATGCACATGGCATGAAGGTGCTTGTAGATGAGGCACATGGAACGCATCTTTATTTTGGAGAAAATCTTCCAGTTTGTGCGATGGATGCAGGAGCAGATATGGCATCAGTCTCCATGCACAAATCAGGCGGAAGCCTGACGCAAAGCTCCATCCTTTTAACAGGAAAGAACGTAAATTGGGAGTATGTCAGTCAGATCATTAACCTGACACAGACAACAAGTGCATCATATCTGTTGATGTCAAGCCTTGACATTTCCAGAAGAAATCTGGCACTTCGCGGAAAAGAATCCTTCGCAAAGGTCGCAAAAATGGCAGAGTATGCCCGTGATGAAATCAATGCGATTGGCGGCTATTATGCCTACGGCAAGGATTTAATCAATGGAGGAAGCGTTTATGATTTTGATGTCACAAAGCTTTCTGTTTACACAAGAGATATTGGTCTTGCGGGAATCGAAGTCTATGATTTGCTTCGTGATGAGTATGATATTCAGATTGAGCTTGGTGATATAGCAAATATTTTAGCTTATATTTCCATCGGAGACCGTATTCAGGATATAGAGCGTCTTGTTGGTGCACTTGCCGATATAAAGCGTTTGTATTCAAAGGACCCGGCTAGTATGTTAAATACAGAGTACATTAATCCAAAGGTACTTGTATCACCGCAGACAGCATTTTATTCAGAAAAGACACGCCTTCCAATTAGAGAGACATCTGGCCGCATTTGTGCCGAATTTGTCATGTGTTATCCGCCGGGAATCCCAATTTTGGCACCAGGCGAGCTTATTACAGACGAAATTATTGAATATGTACTTTATGCAAAGGAAAAGGGCTGTTCTATGCAGGGAACGGAAGATCCAGCAGTAGAGTATTTAAATGTATTATAAGGCTGCAGAATAAAATGTGGCAGCTGAAAGGATAAAAAATGGAGCTTTGGTTTTCAGATTATCATACTGACAAGGTAAAAATGTCAGTGAAAGTGGAAAAGCAGCTGTTCGGCGAGCAGACCGATTTCCAGCGAATAGACGTGTTTGATTCAAAGGAATTTGGACGATTTATCAGCTCCGATGGAAGCATTGTATTTTCCGAGAAGGATGAGTTTGTATATGACGAGATGATCGTTCATGTGCCTATGGCAGTTCATCCAAATGTGCGCCATGTGCTTGTAATTGGAGGCGGAGATGGAGGCGTAGCAAGAGAGCTTTCTTATTATAAAGAGATTGAAGAGATTGATGTTGTTGAGCCAGATGAGGTATTTGTAGATGTCTGCAAGAAGTTTTTCCCAGACAATGCAAGAGGTCTGGATGATCCGCGTGTGCGCGTCTTTTACGCAGATGGTCTTCGTTTTCTTCGTTCAAAGAATGATCAATATGATCTGATTATAAATGATGCAATTGATCCGTTAGGTCATACGGCAGGATTGTTTACGAAGGAATTTTATGGAAATTGCTATCGCGCTTTAAAAGAGGATGGCATCATGGTTTATCAGCATGGAAGTCCATTCTATGATGAAGATGAGGATACATGCCGCGCAATGCACCGAAAAGCAAGCCACAGCTTTCCAATAAGCAGAGTATATCAGGCACATATTCCAACATGTGCATCAGGTTATTGGCTGTTTGGATTTACGTCAAAAAAATATCATCCGTTGACAGATTTAAATGTGGAACGCTGGAAGGAGCGCAATATAAAAACGTGGTATTACACCACGAATCTGCACAAGGGTGCATTTATGCTTCCTCGATATGTTGAGGATATGCTGGAAGAAGAGGAAAACTAATACAAAACAGGAGGACAAAACGATGGGAAGACTTTTAATTATTGGATGTGGTGGAGTAGCAAGTGTAGCAATTCATAAGTGCTGCCAGAACAGCGACACCTTTACAGAGATCTGCATTGCAAGCCGTACAAAATCAAAGTGTGATGCATTAAAGGAAAAGCTTGAGGGTACCACAAAGACTGTAATCACAACAGCACAGGTAGATGCAGACAACGTAGAAGAGTTAAAGGCATTAATCAATTCCTATAAGCCACAGGCTGTTTTGAATGTTGCACTTCCTTATCAGGATTTGACCATTATGGATGCATGTCTTGCATGTGGTGTTGACTATATTGATACTGCAAACTATGAGCCAGAGGATACAGATGATCCAGAGTGGAGAGCTATTTATGAAAAGCGCTGCAAGGATGAAGGCTTCACTGCTTACTTTGATTATTCATGGCAGTGGGCATATAAGGAGCGTTTTGAAAAGGCAGGTCTGACTGCACTTCTTGGAACTGGCTTTGACCCAGGCGTAACAAGTGTTTTCAGTGCATATGCATTAAAGCACTATTTTGATGAGATCGAGATAATTGATATCTTAGACTGCAACGGTGGCGATCATGGCTATCCGTTTGCAACAAACTTCAATCCGGAAATCAACTTAAGAGAGGTTTCTGCAAATGGCTCCTACTGGGAGAATGGTCACTGGGTAGAGACAAAGCCGATGGAGATCAAGCGTGTATATGATTTCCCACAGGTTGGTGAGAAGGATATGTATCTGCTTCATCATGAGGAAATCGAATCTCTTGCAAAGAATATTCCAGGCGTAAAGCGCATTCGCTTCTTTATGACATTTGGTCAGAGTTATCTGACTCATATGAAGTGCCTTGAAAATGTTGGTATGCTTTCCACATCACCTATTAACTTTGAAGGAAAAGAGATCGTTCCGATTCAGTTCTTAAAGGCATTGCTGCCAGATCCGGCTTCATTAGGACCAAGAACAGTAGGAAAGACAAATATTGGCTGTATTTATACAGGAACTAAGGATGGAAAGAAGAAGACCATCTATATCTACAATGTATGTGATCATCAGGAGTGCTACCGCGAGGTAGGTTCCCAGGCAATCTCTTATACAACAGGTGTTCCGGCAATGATTGGAACAGCACTTGTCATGGATAAGGTGTGGAAAAAGCCAGGTGTATTCAATGTGGAAGAGTTTGATCCAGATCCATACATGGATATGTTAAACCGCTATGGTCTGCCGTGGGTAGTAGATGAAAATCCGCAGATCGTGGAGTAATGAAGCTATGTGGGAAACAATCAAAACACCAGCCTATGTGGTTGATGAAAAAAAGCTAAGAGAAAATCTGGAATGTCTGCATCGTGTCGAAGAAGAGACGGGCTGTCATATCCTTTTGGCACAGAAAGCTTTTTCAATGTTTCGCGTATATCCGCTGATCGGGTCGTACTTAAGTGGTACGACCGCCAGCGGTCTTTATGAGGCAAGGCTTGGATATGAAGAGATGAAAAAAGAAAACCATGTCTTTGCACCAGCTTACAAGACAGAGGATATGAAGGAGCTTGTAACGATCTGTGATCATATCATTTTCAATTCATTTGCGCAGTTTGAAAAGCACAAAGAAATCATTTCTGAATATAATAACAGTCAGAGAGAAAACGGGAATCGTGTAAGTATCGGAATGCGTGTCAATCCAGAGTTTTCCACACAGGAGGGTCATGCAATATATGATCCGTGTGCACCAGGTTCACGTCTTGGTGTAGTGCGCGCAAAATTTCCAGAAACACTTCCAGAAGAAATAGAAGGACTCCATGTGCATACGCTCTGCGAGCAGGATTCTGATGATTTGGAGGCAACCTTCAACGCTTTTGAAAAGTCTTTTGAACCATATTTAAAGAAGATCAAATGGCTTAATCTCGGAGGCGGTCATCATATCACAAGACCAGGCTATGATATTGAACGTTTGATTCGCCTTATAAAGCGAATAAAGGATACCTACCATCTGGAAGTATATCTGGAGCCGGGTGAAGCAATTGCATTAAACGCAGGTTATCTGATAACAGAGGTTCAGGATATTGTGGACAATGACCTCTCTATTCTGATATTGGATGCATCAGCAGCATGTCATATGCCGGATGTATTAGAGATGCCGTACCGCCCGCCGCTTCAGGGTGGATATGAAGCTGGTAAGAAGCCTTATACATATCGCCTCTCATCCATGACATGTCTGGCTGGAGATGTGATTGGTGATTATAGCTTTGACCATGAAATTCATGTGGGAGACCGTCTTGTATTTGAAGATATGGCAATTTATTCCATGGTAAAAAACAATACATTTAATGGAATTGGTCTGCCAGATATTTGCTTGCTTCATGAAGATGGTGCCATCGAGACGGTAAAGCGCTTTGGATATGAAGATTTCAAAAATAGACTTTCTTAGTGGAGTTATGAAACGACATCGGTGTAATGGTTTCGTCAAACATTGACGCGTATAGAATTCATCTAAGAAAGAGGAAGGAATCAGAAATTTATATGAAATTGATAAAGCAAATTCCGCGCGAGGACGGCTTTTATATGCCAGGCGAGTTTGAGCCGCATCAGGGCTGCATTCTAATATGGCCAAAGCGTCCAGGTTCGTGGGGATATGAGGCAAAAGCGGCAGGGAATGCATTTGCAGCAGTGATCAAAGCCATAGCACAGAGTGAGAAGGTCTACGTTGCGGTCACGAAAAAAACACTTCCAATTGCACAAGAAAAGCTGTTTGGAGAAAATAAAAACGCGGACATAATGCAGCAGGACAATATTGAGCTTTTCTTTGCAGATACCGATGATGCATGGGCAAGAGATGTGGCACCTACTTTTGTTAAATCAAATGAACACAATACTACAAATTCAAATAAAGAAGGTTCAGATCAAAGTTCAAACTCTGCTAGTGATTCTGATATTCGAGCCGTAAATTGGGAATTTAATGCGTGGGGCGGAAATGTAGATGGTTTGTATGCTTCTTGGGAAAAAGATAATGTATTTGCCAGTGCATTTGCAGATCAGTTTGGCTTTGACTGGTATGATGCTGCGCCATTTGTATTAGAAGGTGGTTCCATTCACAGCGATGGAGATGGTACACTTTTAACGACAGAAAGCTGTCTGTTAAGTGCCGGACGAAATCCAAATCTTTCGAGAGAACAGATTGAAGAACAGCTGTCACGTTTTCTTGGAATCAAGAAGGTATTATGGCTTCCGCGAGGAATTTATCAGGATGAGACAAATGAGCATGTTGACAATGTGTGTGCCTTTCTTCGCCCAGGTGAGGTGGTGCTTGCGTGGACAGACAATAAAGATGATCCTCAGTATGAGCTGTCACATCAAAGCTTATCGTATCTTGAAAATGTGCGAGATGCAAAAGGCCGCAAGCTTGTTATTCATAAGCTTCCAATTCCGGATCATCCGATATGCATCACAAAAGAGGATCTTGACGGCTATACATTTGAGGAAGGCGAGGATATGCGAGAAGTTGGAGAGCGTCTTGCAGCATCCTATGTCAATTTTTATTTTTCAAATGATGCGATCATTTTGCCAGTGTTTGGCGGTGAAAATAAGGAAAGCGATGAGCGAGCTGTGCAGCTTATGCAGCAGTGGAATCCAGACCGAAAGGTAATACCTGTTTTTGCGAGAGATATTTTGACAGGAGGCGGAAATATTCACTGCATAACACAGCAGATTCCAAGATGATTGAAACGAAATAGCAGCGCATGATATCCTTATAGCGAAATCGGACGCTGTACGCGATATTTGTGGAGAAGAGAGGAAAATTCATGAGTAAAATAAAAGCAGCAGCAATTCAGATGAAATGCAGCACAAATCCCAAAGAGAGTCTTTCGCATGCAGAAGAAATGGTCAGAGAAGCCGCAGCAAACGGCGCCAATGTCATTCTTTTGCCAGAGCTGTTTGAACGCGAATATTTCTGTCAGCAGCGCCGCTACGATTTCTATCAGTATGCTAAGACAGTAGAAGAAAATAAGGCAGTTCAGATGGGCAAGCGCCTTGCAAAAGAGCTTCAGGTTGTTCTTCCAATCAGTTTTTATGAGAAGGATGTCAACAATCTGTATAATTCCGTAGCATGTATAGACGCAGACGGAACACTGCTTGGCGTATATCGAAAAACGCACATCCCGGATGATCATTATTATCAGGAAAAATTTTATTTCACACCGGGCGATACAGGCTTCAAGGCATTTAAAACACGCTATGGAATAATCGGAATTGGCATCTGCTGGGATCAGTGGTTTCCAGAGACAGCACGCAGCATGGCACTTTTAGGTGCAGAAATTTTGCTCTACCCGACAGCCATCGGCTCCGAACCAATCCTAGAGTGCGACAGCATGCCGCACTGGAGACGCGTCATGCAGGGTCATGCGGCAGCAAATCTGATGCCAGTCATAGCAGCAAACCGAATTGGAACAGAAACAGTAGAGCCATGCGAAGGAAATGGTGGCCAGACATCTGCATTAAATTTTTATGGTTCATCATTTATTGCAGACGAAACAGGAGAGCTTATAAGCGAAGCATCACGCGATCAGGAAGAAATTCTTTATAGCGAATTTGATTTGGAAGAGCTAGCACAAAAGCGCCTCGAGTGGGGACTATTCCGCGACAGAAGACCAGAGATGTATGGAATTATCGCGGGGAAGAAGTGATATTATAGTTCACTGATAAGCCAATATTTACACCGAAGGGCTTTCGTAATATAGATGCGTGAACTGTAGGTATAGCAAAACTTTCACAAAATAAATTATGAATTTTATTGACAGATAGAATAATAAGTGTTATAGTACATGTAGAGCAGAACAACAATATCGTTCTGCCATTTGGAAACAGTTAAGCACGAAGCTCTTTATTTGGAGCGTTTCATAAAAAAGGAGTGAGAACTGTGATGAAAAGAGATTACTATGAAGTATTAGGCGTCAGCCGCAGTGCAGACGCATCTGCAATAAAGAAAGCATATAGAAAATTAGCCAAGAAGTATCATCCAGACAGTAATGTAGGAGATGCATCAGCGGCAGAGCATTTTAAAGAGGTAAATGAGGCTTACGATGTACTCGGTGACGAGAAGAAGCGTAAGCTTTATGACCAGTATGGCCATGCTGCATTTGAGGAAGGCTTTGGTCAGGGCGCAAATGGTTACTCAGGTAGCTATTCCGGTGGAGCAGGCGGTTTTGGTGGTTTTGGCGGATTTAAGAATGCTGGTCAAAACGGCGGTTATCAGGAGTATCATTTTAATGGAAATGAAGCCGACATGGATGATATATTAAAAAATTTGTTCGGCGGCGGTCATTTTAAGGGTGGTTTTGGCGGTACTGGAAGTTCAGGCAGAAGAAGCTATTCGTCTAGTGGCTTTGGTTCTGGTTTTGGTCAGGGCGCAGATGGCTACAGTAGTTATTCAGACTTTGGATCTGATTATGGTTCAGGCTTTGGAACTGGTGCAGACGAAGCAAATTCCCTTGATGTCAAAGCAGAAGTTACGGTTAGCTTTGATGAAGCAGCCTTTGGTGCAAACAAGAGAGTTCGTCTGCAGGGTTCTGATGGAAAGGTTCAGACACTTGAAATTAAGATTCCGGCAGGTATAGATACAGGAAAGACAATTCGTCTTAAAGGAAAAGGCAATGTCGGAAGAAACGGCCGTACAGGCGATCTGTTACTTAAAGTAACTGTACAGGATAAGCTAGGATTTCGCCGTGAAGGAATGGATGTATACACGACAGTGCAGATTCCATTTACAACAGCTGTATTTGGCGGCGAGGCTCGCATTCAGACTATTCATGGTGATGTTATCTGCAAGATAAAACCAGGTACTCAGTCAGGCAGCAAGATCCGTTTAAGAGGCAAAGGTATTGTATCAATGAAGGATTCCAAAGTCTTCGGCGATCAGTATGCGGTTGTCGAGATCCAGGTACCAACGACACTTACACCACAGGCAGCAAGAAAGCTGCGTGAATTTGAAGCAGAGTGCGCAAAGACATCAGGCACGTCAAACGGAACACATGCAGCATAATTGCCTGCAAAAGATTTTTTAAAATTGATTGATAGAAAAAAAGACTCTCATCATCCGAAAGGAATGGTGGGAGTTTTTTATTGCGCTGTGGGAATCCTTTCGGTATAATGGATTTGTAAAAAAACAAGGGGGACTATTTTATGTCAATGCAAATTGTGTTTGAGCAGATTCTTATAATCTTTGGCTATGTAATCGTCGGCTACGTGGCTGGAAAGAAAAATCTGATCACAAAAGAGCAGCAGCGCTATCTTTCAAAACTTGTTTCATCACTCATTCTTCCGTTTACAGTGCTGTCAGCAAGCAGCATGGAGGCAAGTGGACAAGATATAGTAAATGTTGCCATTGCTGTGGCGCTTCTTTTTTCCTGTATGGCACTTACATCAGCTGGGTGTATGCTGTATGCAAAAATAAAACACGTGCCAGAAAAAAAGCGTGCAGCCTACACGGGACTGTGCACATATCCTAATTGCACCTTTATTGGAATGCCTCTATGTATTGCGTTAATGGGAGAGTGGGGAACACTTTATGGTGCAGCAGGAATTATTGCATTTAATTTGTTATTTTTCACGCTTCAGATTTCTCTTTTTACAAGGCAGAAATTTCATCCAAAGATTTTCTTAACACCGCTTAATATAAGCACACTTGCACTCATTTTGATGTTGATTTTTCATGTGCATTTTCCAAGACCGCTTCAGACAGTTTGCTCTAATATCGGAGGAATCACAACACCTATGGCGCTGATCATCGTCGGCGTTATGCTTGCGGATGGAAATCTTCTTCAGATTGTGACAGAAAAAAGAGCGTATGTGATCTCATTAATCCGAAATTTGATTTGCCCGCTTATAATGTTAGTAGTGATGGCACTTCTTCCGTTAGATCCGAATTTAAGAATGGCAGTGTTGATTTATGTGGCATGTCCGGTGGCAAATCTGACAAGCGTATATGCAATTCAGCACGATATGGAACCAGCTCTTTGTGCGAGGGCAACGCTTCTGTCTACGATTTTATTTGCTGCAACAATCCCATTTATCATCTGGCTTGGACAGCTTGTATATGGCGTTTAAACACAATGTTAATTTTTTAACAAAAAAGCCTAAAAAATGGCAAAAAGATGTGCCCAATTGGTAAAAAAAGCAATTGACTTTTAGTGAAAATTCTGGAATAATATAGATAGATTGGGATGCTTTTTGGTTTGCCCCAAAGCCACCAATTATATACAGATATTTAAGAAAAGAGAGGTTAATGTAAAATGGCAAAAGTGGATTTAAGCCAGTATGGTATTACTGGAACTACAGAAGTTGTATACAATCCTTCTTATGAAGATCTGTTTGCAGAGGAGACAAAGCCGGAACTGGAAGGCTATGAGAAGGGACAGGTTACCGAGCTGGGTGCTGTTAATGTCAGAACTGGTATCTACACCGGACGTTCTCCTAAGGATAAGTTCATCGTTATGGATGAGAACTCTAAGGA
>JABLTP010060495.1_pt1 | contig 14142 bp, 10 predicted proteins | sample 7160111 | NCBI WGS metagenome assembly JABLTP01 (sample SAMN14651227, study PRJNA627086) | human gut metagenome | isolation source: feces | host: Homo sapiens
AGGCCGAGGGCTTGACCTAAAGAATTAGGTGTAACCTCGATGAAGAATAGCGATTGCGAGTAAGATTGTTCAGTTTTGAAGGTGTAAATAACACACTTCAACTTGAGAATAAGAAGGTACAGCGCGGTAGCGCTCGGTAAAGGTTTCTTTGCATACTTTCTTGTTCACAAGAAAGTATGCACCATTAGCTCAGTTGGTAGAGCAACTGACTCTTAATCAGTGGGTCCACGGTTCGAGCCCGTGATGGTGTACCAGGAAAGACGCTTGTGAGGTCAGAGATGACCTCACAGGTGAGACTTTCAAAGAGCACAAACCGAAGGTCTTGCTGTTATGGCCCGTTGGTCAAGCGGCTAAGACGGCGGCCTCTCACGCCGCAAACGGGAGTTCGATTCTCCCACGGGTCACCAAAATAACAGTTGACAAGACGTGAGGAATGTGTTAAAATCGAATAGCTTTCAGGATAAGAAGGTAAAGTGCGGAGCACTCATTGAAGTTTTCTTTGCTTACTTTCTTGTTCACAAGAAAGTAAGTGCGTGTTAATGGTGATGAGGGTACACCTGTTCCCATTCCGAACACAGTAGTTAAGCTCATTTACGGTGACAATACTTGGCTGGCGACGGCCCGGGAAGATAACTCAACGCGCACACAATTAAGACTCAGGACTTTGGTTCTGAGTCTTTTTTGCTTTTTTCACATAAAAATAGATGAACGGCATCGCATCATGATGCCGTTCGGAAAAGAAATGAAGAATGAAAATTGAAATCCGCAAATAAAGCATTTCACGGATTCCCCTTTATTATATCCTGTGCTATGGACAAAATATGTCCATTTCGCGCAAAATATGCACAGCCTGTGGAAAAATCAGCGTTCATCCAGATATTGCGCGGTACGCGCCATGACGCGGTGGAGGGTCTCAAGATCATGCAGTGTATCGGCGGTTTCGAGCGAATGATCTGCGTTTTCTACAAGAAAAAGCGGTAGTTCGAGCCGCCTGCATTCGTTTTTTACGACCTCGGTGCGCGCCCAGGGGTCTGCGGTACCGTGGAAAACCAGACCTTCGCGTCTGAAATACGCAAATGAGTTCTCGACCGGCGTGTAGTAGACCTGCTGCGGAGAGAGAGAAAACCGGGCGGCGCAGACCGCCGCAACTGCCGTTCCGAGACTTTTAGAGATAAACAGGAGCTGTCTGTGCTGATCGGGCGCAATTCCGGACAGCTGTTCGGCCGCGGCGCGGCTGCAAAGCTCAATCGCTTGCTGGATCCTCTCCGGCTTACCGCGCAGACCGGTCGGCAGCGGCGGATAGCTGACTGTGCAGACCTCGTATCCGCGCTCACGCGCCAGCTTCGCGCTGTGGTACAGCAGCGGTCTGTCGATCTGGTAGCCAACGCCCGGGAACAGGACGGCAAGTTTCTCTGACATGCAAATTCCTTCTTTCTGCTGAAAAGTATAGCACAATGCATAAGATTTTGACAGGATTTTTTACAGTTACATTTCTGAACACCGCTTGCACACAGGTGCAGTTTCGCCTATGATAAAGAAAAGGATGGCGGACACGGGGATCGTCCGCCGATAGCTGTCGAAAGGCGAAGGAGGAGAACAGCATGAAAAACATCTGTAAACGGACGCTTTGCGCAGTGCTCGCGCTTGGTATGGCGCTGCTCCCGGCAGGAGCGACCAACTGGGGTCTCTGGTACGGAAACGGCCTTCATCAGCCCCCGAACGGCGAGGATACCGTGCAGACGCTCGCAAAGTACGGCGCCTATTATATGGGGAGCGCGGACGAGAAAACGCTGTATCTTACGTTTGACTGCGGCTACGAGAACGGAAATACTGCCAAAATACTGGATACCCTCAAAAAGCAGCACGTTCCCGGCGCGTTCTTCGTCGTGGGCGATTACCTCAAGACCGCTCCGGCACTTGTCAGGCGCATGGGCGACGAGGGCCATCTCGTCGGCAACCATACGAACAATCATCCTAACATGAGCAAGGTGGGGAAGGAGCGCTTCACCTCCGAGCTGACGGCGCTCAGCTCGCAGTACAGGCAGCTGACCGGACGCCGCATCGCGCCGTTCTATCGTCCGCCGGAGGGTTCGTATACCTATGATAATCTCAGCTGGGCACAGTCGCTCGGCTACCACACGACGCTGTGGAGCGTCGCGTATGCAGACTGGGACCCGGCGTCGCAGCCGTCCTATGCTTCCGCGAAGCAGACCATCCGTGCGCGCGCGCACAACGGAGCCATCATCCTGCTGCACGCGGTCTCCTCGACTAATGCGGCAATCCTGAACGACCTCATTTCCGGCTGGAAAGCCGAGGGCTACACCTTCAAGGCGCTGAGCGCTCTGCCCGGCATCAAAAACCCGACCGTCAACGCCCTGCCGAACGATGCGGCGTTCGCTGTCGGGGAAAAAAGGGCGGCATTTACTGCGTTTCTGATCGACGATGCAAACTATATCAAGCTGCGCGATGCCGCAGCGGCCCTCTCGGGCACGGAGAAGGCGTTTGCGGTCGCGTATGACGCGGCGTCGGACAGCGTACAGCTGTCGCGCGGCGGCGCATACGAGGCGCTGGGGACCGAGCTTTCGGGTATGCGCGATGCGGCGGTCGTGCAGGCCGGCGCAGGCTCTCAGAGCATTACCCTTGACGGGGAGGCGCTGACGCTGAAAAGCTATCTGATCGACGACGCGAACTATGTCAAGCTGCGTGATCTGGCGCAGGCGCTCGACTGCGGCGTAGCCTACGATAACGCGACGCGCGCGGTCGTGCTCGACCCGGCAGCAAAATACGATACGGAATAAATCCGATAAATATTACAGAACGAAATACAAAAATACAGCCTCGGCAGAAATGTCGAGGCTGAAATTTTATCTATTTTTATTCGGCCGCTGCGGCATCGGGAGAGACCGGCGCGGTCTCGTCCGTCTGCGTACTGTCTGCGGTCTGCTGCTCTTCGGTCGGCTCTGCGACCGTGATGTCGCAGTACTGGTAGGCCGTCGAGCCGTCCGTGCGCGTCACGCGGCAGGTCAGACAGGTCTGGCCGGGCTGGTATGTGCGGAAGGTGCAGTAGAAGGTCTTTCCGTTCGGGGAGACCTGAGGCACGGCTTCCGCGATGGACAGGTCGTCTACGATCCATTCCACGCTCTCGATCTCGTCGGTATAGCTCTGGTCGGTCATGACCGTGCTCTGGGTCGCCTTGTCGAAATAAAACTCGCTGCCGGAAAAAATCTGGCGCAGGACGATAACGCCGTCCTGCGTGATGTCGATCTTCGTCGGCACGGCGGTCGTTTCGGTGTTCGCGGGGAGCGTGATGCTGGTGCGGTCGAGAATCGCGTTTTCGTGCTGCTCCACCAGATCAAACACCGCGGTATCGGTATATTTGCCCCATTTGACGGTCAGCTCGACCGTGCCGGTGGAGACCTGTTCGCCGAGGGGGTCACCCGGGATGGAGACGCTGCCGTCATCCGGGTTAAAGCGCAGCAGGGAGCGGCGGCTGACCGACCATTCAAGCTCGTTTTCCGGGATGGCATCGCCGGTCGCGCGGTCGTAGGCGGACACATAGGTAACGAGCGGACAGCTGCGTGCGGCGAGCACGCGGTGGTGCACGGTCAGGACAACGCCCTCCTCGGCGTCCTCCGTGTCGGTATCGGTGTCCGCCCACGGATTGGAAAAGCTGTCCTCCCCGGTCTGCGCCTCGATCTCGGCAGAGGCTGTCTCGTCGGGGACGTTTTCGATCTTCGGCTGCGTGCCCCATGCGATGAGCGCCGCAGAGCACAGCACGAGCGCAAAAACGGCCGCAAACGTTTCATGGCGATGCTTCGCGAGGAGGAGCAGCAGCGGAGACTTGCCTGCTTTTTTCGCGGCGTCCCGGGCAGCGGAGCGCGCCGCCGCCTTTTCGCAGGCTGCGGCCTTCTTTTCGACGCTCGCGAGCGCGGTCTGCACGAGCCTTGCGGCGGTCTGTGCGTCGAGCTCGGTCAGTTCCGCATCGAGGCACAGAAAATGCCGCAGAAAAGGCAGAAAGGATACACCCCGCAGCGACGGCTCGGCGGTCTCTCTCCCGCGAACGCCGCGCTCTATGGCGTTCTGCGCGCCGCCGAGGCGCGTTATTACCGCGCTTTCGGAAATGGCAAGAGCGGCTGCGATCTCGCTGATGCTCATTTCGAGATAATAGTACATCAGCACGCATTCGCGCTGTACATCGGGCAGGGCGGCAGTAAGCGCGGCGGCGAGACAGCGGTTCTCCTCGCTGTCGAGCGCCTTGTCTGGCAGGACCTGCATCGGGCCGTCGATAAACGGCGCGGAGTCGGCCTGCTCGGGCGCGGCGTTCCTTGCCGCGGCGCGGCACAGCCTTGCGGCGGTGCTCACCGTCCGGAGCGGGAAATCCTCGTCGTTTTTCAGTTCAGAAAGGCCGTTCAGCACTTCGCAGAAGATTTTCCGTTCGGTATCCTGTGCGCGGCGCTCGTCCTTCAGCATTTTCAGGCAGTAAAAATAGAGACGCGGCTGTATTGCGCGGAGCAGTTCGCTCTGCGCCTCGGCATCTCCCCTGCGACAGCGCGCGAGCAGCAGGCGCGTGTCCTCGTTCAGCATAGTAAATCTCCCCTTGGGTTAAGGGCGGCACCGCAAAATGATATGGTGCTGCCTCAGCATTCTTTTTCATTTTACAGTATAGTTTACGCGCAAACCGTTGTCAATTTACAGGATGGAAAGTTCACAAAAAAAATTATAAACTCTCGCCTGCCGGTGACGGTGAGCGAGAGTTTATAGATAACGCGTGGTTTTTATGCGTTTTCCGCGAGGGTGATGAGGCTCGGCGTGCAGACCGTGCTCTGCTCAGGCGTGCGCTCGTAGACGAGGTGCTCGAACAGCAGCCGCATGGCGAGCCGTCCCTGCTCGGCCGCGTCGCAGCTGACCGCACAGGTGACCGCGCCGCTGCGGAGGAGTGCGGCGATCTCCGGGCTGTTCTCGAAGCACAGCAGCGCGGGACGAGCGGTCGGATTTGCATCATGAATCGCGCGGCAGACCTCGGGCACGCAGCCGCAGAGGATGACGAGCGCATCGAGTCCGGGACAGCGGCTGAGCAGGGCACGGGTGTTCATGTAGGCGAGCTTGGGGGAGGGCTTGGTCTCGGCGGCCACTGCGAGCGGCAGATTTTCATCGAGCGCGTCTGTGAGCGACTGCTCCTGCGGCGTAACGCCGCCCGGGGTGCGCAGTACGCCGACCCTGCCGCTGCCGCCGAGCAGAAGCCTGAGCATTCGCGCTGCCGTGCGGCCTGCCTGCTGCACATCCTGCTCGATGCGGCACAGGCACGGCACGTTTTCCGGCGCACTGTGGACAAGAATGAGCGGAATATCCGCATCGTGCAGGGCGCAGAGCGCGGTTTTCACCGCCTCATCATCCGCCGTGCAGGCGATGACGCCGGCCGCTCCGCTCTCGCGGAATTCCCGCAGACAGGCGGCCTGCTGCTCTGTGTCGGCGGCCTCGGTCTCGCGCAGGTCGAGCGCGATGTTGAAGCTCGCGAAATCCTGCCGCACGCGCTCGATGCCGTGCCGCAGCGCGGCGGAAGCTGCTGTGTGCGCCAGCAGAATGCCGACGGTCAGCTTCTTTTTCTGGTAATTGAGCGCCTTTGCGAGCGGGTTGGACTCGTAGCCGTATTGTTCGAGCAGGGCGCGGATCTGCTCGCGCTTCGCCTCGCTCACGCCCGGACGGTCGTGAATGACCTTGTCGACCGTGGATTTATGTACGCCCGCCATATCGGCGATCTGTTTGAGTGTCACTGACATAATCGTTCCTCCGTTGCTGAGAGACCGGTTTTCTTTCTCTATTATCGCGCTTTTTCGCGGTCTGCGCAAGAGAAAATTCGAAAAACGCCAGAAAAGCACCGCCCGCAGGCGAGCTGTCTGCGGGCGGTGCGGAAATTATGAGCGGAGATAGCGGAGCGTTTCCGCAATGTTTTCCTGATGCACCTTCGCCGGGCGGAAATGCAGCAGGCTGAAATTCAGATTGATGAGCGAGCCGAGACCGAGCGCGGAGATGACCGTGCCGATGCCGAACTGGCCGCCGAGCAGAAAGCCGGAGACCGTGACCAGAATATCCGCACAGATGCGGCAGACACCGGCGGAGCGGCCGGTCTTTCTCGCGAGCGCGACCATCAGCGCATCGCGCGGCCCTGCGCCGAGCGCACTGCGCATATACATCCATGTGCCGAGCGCGAGCAGCTCCAGTCCTGCGAGCAGCATCGCGATGCCGCCGGGGAGCGAATGCAGCTGCGGCACCCAGTCGAGTGCGAGCATCGCGTCGATGCACACGCCGCAGCCGATGATGTTGACGATCGTGCCGACGCCGAAGCTCTCGCCGAACAGGACAGCCAGACCGATCGCGGCGGCGCCTGCGATGACCGAGGCGAGGCCGTAGGAGACCGGCAGGACGAGCGTCATGCCCTGCTGGAGCACGCTCCACGGCTCCAGACCGACGTTTGCCTGAAGCATGAGCACGATGCCGAGCGAGCTGACGGCGATCCCGGCTGCGAGCCGGAGCAGGCGGCGCACGTAATCACGCAGCATGGCGTCACCTCCTCATTCTTCCGGGACTTCGCTCTTGAGCTGCGCGAGATGACGGTAAATGCTCGCCTGCGAGCAGGAAAGCGCCGCGGCGACGTCCTTTACCGCGCCCTTGAGCAGGAAGATGCCGCCCTCCTTGAGAGAGGCAACGATCTTGAGGCGCTCCTCGGGCGTCAGACGGTCGGCGCTCACGCCGAGACGGGACAGCTCGTTTGCAACGGCGTCCTCAGCCACATCGCCGATGGAGTTATGAAAGCTCTCGGGCGAGACTGCGGGGGGACACGCCGGCTTGTCCGAGAACTGCGACTCGTCGATCTGCACATGCGCCTCGACGAAGCGGTCGGGGTGGCACAGCTTGAGGATGGCGTCGCTCGCTTCGCGGTATTTGGAATCGTCGAAATTGATGCACAGCATGCCGATGAGCTTGCCGTTCTGCTTGATGAACATGGTCGAGGAGCGGAGGACCTTGCCCTTTGCGGACATGCCGCAGTAGTGCAGGCGATAGTCCTGCGTCTCGTAGCTCCTGTCCATCAGGATCTTGAGCGCGACGTTGGTCAGCGGCGCACCGACATCGCGCCCGCTGATGTGGTTGTTGGCGATGGCGATGATGGAACGGTTTTTGTCGGTCATGTCGTGCAGCGCGACCTCATAGTCCGGTCCGAGGGTCAGGCCGAGGAACTCGGTTACCTTGATATACTGCTGCAGCAGTGGATTTGCCATGTGCTCTCACCTCATTTTTGAAATGGAAAACGACGTGTGTGTGTTTTTCTTCCGGTAGAAGTGTTACATATATTATATAATACCGCTTGGAGCTTGTCAAAAGAAGGTGAAAAGGAATTTATCACAATTAAAAAAATACTCAGTTGTGAGAATGCACAAAACATATGGAAATAGAACACAAAAACGGGGGTTCGTTTGTGGTCATTCATACAAAGTGCACAATAAGGCGTTGACAAAAAGTTTTAAATGTGATAAAGTTTATGACATGAAAAGGAGGCTGATGGAAATGAAGCAGATCATCAGTACGGAAAAGGCACCGGCAGCGATCGGCCCCTATGCACAGGGTGTTGCAGCAGGTAAGCTGATCATCACGTCCGGCCAGCTTCCGCTTGATCCCGCCACGGGCGCTTTCCCGGAGGGTATTAAAGAGCAGACCCGCCAGTCGCTGACCAACGTCAAGGCCATCCTCGAAGAGGGCGGCGCAGACATGAAGGACGTCATCAAGACGACCGTGTTCCTCAGCGACATGAACAACTTCGGCGCGATGAACGAGGTATATGCTGAGTTCTTCGGCGAGGGCGGCTATCCGTCCCGTTCGGCTGTTGAAGTTGCGCGCCTGCCCAAGGATGCTCTGGTAGAGATCGAGGTCATTGCGGTAGCACCGTAATGACGCAGCGCGAAACCCCGTTATAACCCTTTTTTACAGACAAGGTGCTGTCCGCCAGGCGGAGAGGAAACAATAAACAGCCTCTTCGACGACCGGGGTGCCTCCAAACACGAACTGCGCAAAGCGCACGATTTTATGGAGGTAATGAAAAATGAACAAGAACGAGAAGCACTATCCGCTGGATGTAGCAATGCCGCAGCACTGTGCATACGCTGTACGCGATCTTCCGCAGGCAACCGTTGAGCAGCGCGAGCGCGCTCTGAACGCAACGCACTGGAACGAGTTCGCATTCCCGTCCGGCATGCTGACCGTTGATATGCTGTCCGACTCCGGCACCACCGCAATGACCAACCAGCAGCTGGCTACCCTGTTCCTCGGCGACGAGGCTTACGGCCGCAACACCGGCTACTATGTTCTGCTCGACACCTTCCGCGACATCTTCGAGCGCGGCGGCGAGAAGAACTGGAAGAAGATTCTTGATCTGGTTCGCACCGATTGCCGCGACATCGAGAAGATGATGGACGAGGTTTATCTCTGCGAGTACGAGGGCGGCCTGTTCAACGGCGGCGCTGCACAGATGGAGCGTCCGAACTCCTTCATCATCCAGCAGGGCCGTGCAGCTGAGTCCGTTCTGATGGAGATCGTCAAGAAGATCCTGGCGGCTCGTCATCCGGGCAAGGTATTCACCATCCCGTCTAACGGCCACTTCGACACCACCGAGGGCAACATCAAGCAGATGGGCTCTGTTCCGCGCAACCTGTACAACAAGGAACTGCTGTACGAAATTCCGGAAGGCGGCTCTTACGAGAAGAACCCGTTCAAGGGCAACATGGACATCGAGAAGCTCGAGCAGCTGATCACCTCTGTCGGCCCGGAGAACGTTCCGCTGGTATTCACCTGCATCACCAACAACCCGATCTGCGGCCAGCCGGTATCCATGGGCAATCTGCGCGAGATCAACCGTGTAGCTCACAAGTACGACATCCCGCTGGTATTCGATACCGCTCGCTGGGCTGAGAACGCTTACTTCATCAAGATGAACGAGGAAGGCTATGCCGACAAGTCCATCGCTGAGATCGCTACCGAGATGTTCTCCTACTGCGACGCATTCACCATGTCCGCCAAGAAGGACGGCCATGCCAACATGGGCGGCATGCTCGCATTCCGCGACAAGGGCCTGTTCTGGCAGAAGTTCTCCGACTTCAATGAGGACGGCACCGTCAAGACCGACGTCGGCGTTCTGATCAAGGTTAAGCAGATCTCCTGCTACGGCAACGACTCCTACGGCGGCATGTCCGGCCGCGACATCATGGCTCTGGCAGCTGGTCTGTACGAGTCCTGCGACTTCGGCTACATGCATGACCGTGTATCCCAGTGCGAGTATCTGGCACAGGGCTTCTACAAGGCAGGCGTCAAGGGCGTTGTTCTGCCGGCAGGCGGCCACGCTGTATACATCAACATGGACGAGTTCTTCGACGGCAAGCGCGATCACACCACCTTCGCAGGCACCGGCTTCTCGCTCGAGCTGATCCGCCGCTACGGCATCCGCGTTTCCGAGCTGGGCGACTTCTCCATGGAGTATGACCTCAAGACTCCGGAGCAGCAGGCTGAGCTGGCTAACGTAGTTCGCTTCGCGATCGACCGCAGCCGTCTGACCAAGGAGCACCTCGACTACGTTATCGCAGCCGTCAAGGCTCTGTACGAGGACCGCGAGTCCATCCCGAACATGCGTATTGTCTGGGGCCACAAGCTGCCGATGCGTCACTTCCACGCATTCCTGGAGCCGTACCCGAACGAGGAGAAGTAATTTCATCCGTTCTCACGGCATAGCATAAAAAGAGAGAGGCACCGTGACCTTCGCGGCGCGGTGCCTTTTCCGTAACAATACGGACGTAACCTGCGCCGCGCGGAAAGAGCGCAGGACTCATGCACAAGTAGATACTGACTCGCAGAGGACTCTGCGAGAAAGGCAAGACCGGCAGCGGCCGCGGAAAACTAAACAGTTTCTGCGGACGCTGCTTTTTTCTTTCAGCATCAGCAAAATACTTTACGCAATGACCCGGTATGTTCGAGATTTAGAGAACAGCTACACAAAAGAGGGGTGTAAAATATGAGTAAAGATACGAACACGGTAGAAAAACGAGATGGCTTCCAAAGTAAGTGGGGATTTATTTTAGCTTGTATCGGTTCTGCCGTCGGCATGGGCAATATCTGGCGTTTCCCGATCATGGTTCAGCAGTACGGAGGCATGACCTTCCTGCTGCCGTATTTCCTTTTCGTTATCCTGATCGGCTCTTCCGGTGTTATTGAAGAGTTCGCGCTCGGCCGCCGCGCAAAGGCAGGCCCGGTAGGCGCGTTCGGCATGTGCACCAAGGAGCGGACCGGCAGCGACAAGGCTGGCAAGGCCTTCGGCGCTATCCCGATCATCGGCGCGCTGATGCTCGCGATCGGCTACACGGTCGTTCTCGGCTGGATCTTCAAGTATGCATTCCTGTCGATCACCGGCGGCCTGTACAGCCTCGGCACCGACATGGGCGCGATCGGCGGTACGTTCGGCGTGACCGCACCGGAGACTGAGACCCTCGGCGAAGCCCTCAAGGCAATGGCGTCGGCCGGCTTCTTCGGCATCGGCAACGGCGTATGGCAGATCATCGCTCTGGTCGTTTCTCTCGCAATCATGGTAATGGGCATCGCAGGCGGCATTGAGAAGGCAAACAAGATCATGATGCCGGTTCTGTTCGGCCTGTTCCTTGTGCTGGCAGTCTACATCGCGACCCTCCCGGGCGCACAGGAAGGCTACAAGTACATCCTGACGATCAATCCGGCCGGTCTTGCAGACCCGAAGGTATGGGTATTTGCATTCGGCCAGGCGTTCTTCTCCCTGTCTGTTGCAGGCAACGGCTCGGTTATTTACGGTTCCTATCTGCCGGAAGGCGAGGATATCCCGAGCTCCGCTCGCAACGTAGCAGTCTTCGACACCATCGCAGCGCTGCTTGCAGCACTCGTTATCGTTCCGTCGATGGCAGCGGTTCTCGGCGCTGGCATCAGCGAAGTTCATGGCGGCCCTGGCCTGATGTTCGTTTACCTCGTAAACGTATTCAACGCAATGCCCGGCGGCCGTATCATCGGCGTGGTATTCTTCATCTGCGTTCTGTTTGCAGGCGTTTCCTCGATCGTCAACCTGTATGAGGCTCCGATCGCGTTCCTGCAGGAGCAGTTCAAGTTTAAGCGCGCAGCAGCCGTTGGCACCATCGGCGTCATCGGCCTGATCGTTTCGATCTCCATTCAGCCGTGGACCTCTCAGTGGATGGACGTTGTATCCATTTACATCTGCCCGCTGGGCGCAGCTCTCGCAGGCATCATGTTCTTCTGGGTACTCAGCAAGAAGTCCGCTCTCGAGGAAGTCAACAACGGCGCAAAGAAGCCGATCGGTTCCTGGTTCTACCCGCTTGGCAAGTACATCTACATTCCGCTTTCCCTCGCGGCTCTTGTACTTGGCATCATCTACGGCGGTATCGGCTGATACACAACAACACGACACCTCCTACCTGCCCCTTTCAGTAAGCGGAATATCCTGCCCGGATCCTTCCGCAAGTCTCCGGCAAGGCCCCCTTTCTATCGAGGAAGGGGGGTTTTGCTTTCTGGAGGAGGGGAGAAAGCATGAAAAAGCCTTAAACCTGTTGACGAAAAGGGATATAAAAGGTATCATATAATGGATGTCACGGGGGAACCCTGTGAAAGAGCATAAAAAAGAGGAGTAGTAATCACTATGGGGAAAATCGTTAAAAGTCTGCCGTTCAAGCTGCTGCTTGGCGTGATCGTCGGCATTCTGCTCGGTCTCGTGGCGAACGAGGCGGTCATGAATGTCGTCGTTACCATCAAGCAGGTGCTCGGCCAGATCATCACCTTCTGCGTGCCGCTGATCGTCATCGGCTTCATCGCGCCGTCCATCACCAAACTCGGCCACAACGCTTCGCGCATGCTGGTCGTGGCGCTCGTTCTGGCGTACTGTTCGTCGGTCGGCGCGGCGCTCGTTTCCGCTGCGGCAGGCTATGCCATCATTCCGCACCTGTCCATCGTTTCGCAGGTCGAGGGTCTGAAGGAGCTGCCCGAGGTGCTGTTCCAGCTCGAGATCCCGGCGATCATGAACGTCATGAGCGCGCTCGCGCTGTCGCTGATGGTCGGTCTTGCGATCACCTGGACCAAATCCAAGCGTCTGGAGGCGCTGCTCGACGAAATCCAGAACGTCGTTCTGGCCATCGTTTCCAAGATCATCATCCCGCTGCTGCCGTTCTTCATCGCCTCCACCTTCTGCGGTCTGGCGTATGAGGGAACGATCACCAAGCAGTTCCCGGTGTTCCTCAAGGTCATCGTGATCGTCATGATCGGTCACTATCTGTGGATGCTGCTGCTGTACGCGCTCGCCGGCGTATACTCGGGCAAAAACCCGATCGAGGTCGTGCGGCACTACGGCCCGGCATACATCACCGCGGTCGGCACGATGTCCTCTGCGGCGACGCTTGCCGTCGCGCTGCGCTGCGCGAAGAAGTCCACTGTCCTGCGCAGGGACATGGTCGACTTCGGCATCCCGCTGTTCGCGAACATCCATCTGTGCGGCTCGGTCCTGACCGAGGTGTTCTTCGTCATGACGGTCTCGCAGATCCTTTACGGCAAGATCCCGTCGGTCGGCACGATGGTCCTGTTCTGCATGCTGCTCGGCATTTTCGCCATCGGCGCGCCCGGCGTTCCGGGCGGCACGGTCATGGCGTCGCTCGGCCTCATCACCGGCATCCTGCTGTTTGACGGCACGGGCACCGCGCTCATGCTGACCATCTTCGCGCTTCAGGACAGCTTCGGCACCGCCTGCAACGTCACCGGCGACGGCGCGCTGACGCTCATCCTCACCGGCTACGCGGATCGTCACAAGATCGCCGTGGCCGAAAGCACGGCCGAGGAATAAGGCTGTTTCGAATTTTAAATGTCCGCCTGCTGTGCAGGCGGACATTTTTGTTATGTTCCAGTTAAGATTTCTTGTGGGAAGTCACAAAAAAATTGAAACTATTTTATTACAAATGACGCTTGTAATTTGCTTCATATGAATTTATACTATAGTTAAGCAAAGGGTAGAAAAACCAAGCGCTTTTTATTTTTCAGTATTTCGTGCACGTGCACGAATTGTAAAAAGCGGAACGGGTCTGCGTTTTGCATATTTTTAGCATTGTTTCGTGCACGTGCACGGAACGGAAAATGTTAAAATTGAGGCGACTTTGCACAATGAATTTTGTTTGCCTCGGGAACGTGTGTGGGTTTATAATAAAATTATGTCAAACCCTACACTAAAAATGCTCGAAAGGCTGATAAGACGACAAAAATGACAAACTTGGAATTGATCGCAAAGCTCGCAGGCGTGTCACGCGGCACAGTAGACCGCGTGCTCCACAATCGTGGTCAGGTCAGACCGGAGACCGAAGAAAAGGTTCGGGCGGTCATGCAGGAGCTGGATTTCCAGCCGAATGCGCTCGGACGGGCCTTCTACCTGTCACGAAAGAAAAACAAGATCGGCATTCTGGTCGCGTTCCGCGAACCGGATTTCCAGAAGCAGGTCATGCAGGGTGTGAACGAAGGCGTCGTTTACGCACAGCAGCATGGCGTGGAGGTGCTGATCGAATACGCGCATCCCGATGATACGGAGGGCTACCTCGCCTCGCTCCGGCGGCTGCTGGACGGAGGCGTTCGCGGACTCGCCATTCGAGGCGTCCTCTCCGACGAGATCGACCGGTGCCTCCGGGAGATTTCGCGGGAGCAGATGCAGATCGTTGTCTACAACGAGGATATCCGCGACAAAGGTCTGCGCGACTGCTTCGTCGGGCAGGACTCCTGCCGGGCAGGCGCCTGCGCCGCCTGTCTGATGGAACAGATCGCGGCGCCGGGCGGCGAGATGCTGCTCGTGGGCGTTGACGCCCGGCACGTTTCGAGCGAGGAACGCCTGAATGGATTTGCGGAGTACTTCCGTAAGCGAGGTACCGACGTATCTCATGTGATCTACGGCAAGGGCAGCCACGAGCTGACTTACCGGCAGACGCGCGACATGATCGCCGCGAGAGAGCACATCTCGGGCATCTTCGTCAGCGGCGCCGGTCTCAGCGGCGCCGCGCACGCCGTCGATGACAGAACAGCACGGTCTTGAGCAGGCCCTGCACG
>JABLTP010073577.1_pt1 | contig 14112 bp, 10 predicted proteins | sample 7160111 | NCBI WGS metagenome assembly JABLTP01 (sample SAMN14651227, study PRJNA627086) | human gut metagenome | isolation source: feces | host: Homo sapiens
ATGATGATGTTGCGGACATCAGCCTTCCGGTAGAGATGATCCCAAGCAACCTGCGAGAAGCCTTTTTCAAGGGTGATGCAACGATGATGCTTGTATTATTTGATAATACGACATCTTCAGATGACTCCATGGATGCAGTCGGTGAGATGAGAAAGATCGCAAATGAGCAGTGCTTTATCAGTGGAATGACAGGTGTTGTAGCAGATATCAAGAATCTGGCACTGAAAGAACTTCCGATCTATGTTGTGATCGCAGCACTTTTAAGTCTGATTGTTCTGGAACTGACTTCGGGTTCCTTCGTTGTTCCGATCCTGTTCCTTCTGAGTATCGGACTGGCGATTCTCTATAATCTGGGAAGTAATGTTTTTCTGGGAGAGACTTCCTATATTACGAAAGCACTGACAGCGGTTCTGCAATTAGGAGTTACGATGGACTATTCCATTTTCCTGTTAAACAGTTATGAGGAGAATAAAAAGCGGTTTCCGGGAGAGAAGGAGCGTGCCATGGGGCATGCGATCGCCAATACATTTAAGTCTGTTGCAGGAAGTTCTGTGACGACGGTTGCCGGATTTGTTGCCCTGTGCGTGATGACTTTCGCACTTGGACGGGATCTCGGAATCGTTATGGCGAAAGGTGTACTGATCGGAGTGGTCTGCTGTGTAACAGTTCTTCCGTCACTGGTACTGGTTTTTGACAAACCGATTGAAAAGACGCAGCATAAACTGCTTTTAAGCAACATGGATAAGCCTTCTGCATTTATTACAAAGCATTATAAGGCATGGATCATTATTTTCCTGATCCTTCTGTTCCCTGCGATTTACGGAAATAATCATACTAAGATTTACTATAATATTGCAGAGTCTCTTCCGGAGACATTGGACAGTAATGTGGCGAATGCAGAACTGAATAAAGATTTCAATATGAGCAATCTGCACATGGTCATGATGGATAAGAACATGGATGCAAAGCAGAAAAAGAAGATGCTTGAAGAGATTGATGAAGTAAAGGGTGTCAAATGGACAATCAGCATGAATTCTCTGATCGGTCCGACCGTACCGGATTCCATGATCCCGGATGACATGAAAGAGATGCTTCAGAGCGATGATTGTGAACTTGCCTTTGTATGCTCAGAGTATGAGTCGGCAACAGATGAGGTCAATACGCAGATTTCAGCCATTGATAAGATCGTGAAGTCTTATGACAAGAGTGGAATGGTCATTGGAGAAGCTCCACTGATGAAGGATCTGCAGGATGTAACGGATGTGGACTTAGTGAATGTAAATGCTATTTCCATTGCAGCGATTTTCCTTATTATCATGATCATATTCAAGTCGATCTCCCTGCCGATTATTCTGGTAGCGGTAATTGAGTTTGCAATCATGGTTAATATGGCAATCCCGTTCTATCAGGGAACCAGCCTTCCGTTTGTGGCAAGCATTGTAATCGGAGCAATCCAGTTGGGAGCAACGGTAGATTATGCGATTCTGATGACAACCCGTTATCAGAAAGAACGTCAGCGTGGAAGAGAGAAGATGGAAGCAATCAGTATTGCACATAAGACCAGTATGCCGTCTATTATCAGCAGTGGACTGAGCTTTTTTGCAGCAACATTCGGAGTGGCCTGCTACTCACAGGTAGAGATGATCGGTTCGATCTGTACCCTTCTTGCAAGGGGAGCGATCATCAGTATGATCGTAGTTATCATGATCCTGCCTGCAATGTTTATGATATTTGACAAGGTAATATGCAAGACCTCGATTGGTTTCCTCGGGGCAAAAAAGAAACCCGCAGAGGTGAAATAGAAGGGAGTTAAATTATGAACAAGAACAGAAAAATCAAACGTAGCCTTACAACTTCGCTTGCTGTTGGAATGTCAGTCATGATGGGAGCGGTTCCGGTTTATGCGGCAGGCAGCACAGATACGCAGGATGTATATAAGGAAGAAACGGTTTATGTCAATGCAGATGCGACAGGAAATAGTGACGAGGTGACGGTATCTGACTGGCTGAAAAATTCTGGAAGTGTATCGGGAAACCTGACTGATGAAAGTATTTTGAAAGAGATTAAGAATGTCAAAGGTGATGAGACATTTACGGAGAATGGAGATCAACTGACCTGGAATACTGCGGGAGAAGATATTTATTATCAGGGTACGACAGATAAGGAACTTCCGGTATCCGTAAAACTGACCTATTTTTTGGACGGCAAGGAAGTAAAACCGGATGAGCTGAAGGGAAAGAGCGGACATCTCAAGATCCAGGTACAGTATACAAATAACGAAAAGAAGACCGTCACAGTGGATGGAAAAGAAGAGGAAGTTTATACACCATTTGTCATGATGACCGGAATGATCCTTCCGAATGAAACTTTCAGCAATGTAACGATCGACAATGGAAAAGTTATTTCAGACGGAAGCCGTAATATTGTAGTCGGATTTGGTATGCCGGGACTGAAAGACAGCCTTGATCTGGATGAAGAGACAACAAAAGAAGCTGAGGATAAAGGCGTAACGATTCCAGAGAATTTTGAGATGGAGGCAGATGTAACTGATTTCACAATGTCTTCCACCTTTACAGTTGCCCTGACAGATCTGCTGGATGATATGGATATGGATAATATCATAGATGTTGATTCACTGAAAGATTCACTGAATGAGCTGGAAGATGCTGCACTGGAACTGGTCAGCGGATCAGGAACACTGGCAGATGGTGCTTCCACACTGGCAGACGGAGTGAGCAGCTATACAGCAGGTGCAGATGAACTGAATGCGGGCATTCAGAAATATCTTGGCAGCAACGGAGAACTGAACGGCAGCGTGACAGAGTATGTCAATGGAGTAGGCAAAGTTGTCAAAGGCGTGAAAGACTATACAAGTGGAACTAATGCACTGGCAAATGGAGTGACTTCCTATGTGGTAGGCGAGCAGAAGATTGCAGCAGGTGCCGCACAGTTATCTCAGTTAAGCAAAGGTCTGGAGCAGGTGCAGACAGCCGTAGATACATTGAGCAAAGCGGCTGACGGAAAAGGAGAGGCAACAGACGATCTGGTGATCGCAGCCAACCAGCTTGCAGCAGGTACAAAGCAGTTACAGGCAGTACTTGGCTCAGAGGAAGTGACAGCACTTCTGACGCAGGTGAATGGTATGGTGACAACCGGAAATGAACTGATTTCTGCAACGGAATCTCTTTCTGCAAGTCTTCAGACAGGAATTGCCACACCGGTAGCAAATATTGCAGCAGCACTGACTGGAATGGAAACGCAGCTTAATGCAATCAATACCCAGCTCGGAACACTGCAAAGTGACTGTGAGACAGCGGTTGCAGATGTCAATGCGAAGATCACGGATTACAATACAAAAGTGGATGCAGCACAGGCAGCAGCCAATACAAGCAAGACGCAGATTGCAAATGCGATCAGTGCTTTGCAGACCCAGTTAAATGCGACAACAGATGAGTCCGTAAGAAATCAGATCAGTACAGCAATCACAGCACTTCAGAATGCACAGACTGCTGCAGACGGACTGAACAACATACAGAAAGCATCTGCGATCACGGTCAGTGTACCGACTTTTGACCTGTCAGCAATCACAGGCGGGGCAGCAACACTTCAGACAAATCTGAAGATATTTAAAGAGACTGCAGCAGCATTACAGCAGCAGCTTCCGGAAATGCAGAAGAAGCTGGATGCTATTGCAGCAGCAAAGGACAGTCTTCCGTCAGATTCAATCAGCCAGCTTACAGCATCTGTGACGCAGTTGAATCAGGGAATGCAGGAACTGAATACCGGACTTGGAACTCTTGCAGGCGGACTTGGACAGCTGAATACATCTGTTCAGGTACAGTTCCCGACAGCAATCCGGGGAATTACTGAATTGAATGGTGGATTTATGCAGCTCGGAGCTTATAATACTTCTCTTCTTTCAGGAGCAGAACAACTGAAGGGAAGCAGTTCAACACTGGCAGCCGGAGTCGGAACGCTGCAAAGCGGAACAAACCAGCTGGCATCCGGTCTGAATACACTTGGTTCACAGATGTCAGCCGGTGCAGCGAAACTTTCAGCCAACAGTAATGCACTTCGTGAAGGAGCTTCTGCACTTTCAGAAGGAGCAAAGAAACTGGCAGATGGTATGGATCAGTTCGATAAGGAGGGAACCAGCAAATTAAAGAGTACAGTAGAAGATGAATTCGGAGATGTACTTGACAGACTCAAAGCATTGACATCCGGTGACTGCACCTATAATACATTCAGCGGTGGGGACAGTAAGATGGATGGAAGTGTAAAATTTGTGATCGAGACAGAAGCAATCGAATAATTGACGATTCACTTATATTTGTATCATCTTATAAAGAGGGACGGAACAGATACTTGACCGGTATCTGTTCCGTCCTGTTAGTTTTACGCTTAGATGGAAGAAAGCAGTTTTTCAGTATAATCTGCTCTGCTCGGGAAATACTTCTAAAAAAAGAAAGAAGGCAGAATATGGGAAAGAAAAAAGAAAAACCGATCAATTTAAACGAACTGGAAGAGGAAGAAAAAATGAAGTATGAGATTGCGGAAGAACTGGGACTGTTAGACCGGGTACTTGCACAGGGCTGGAAATCACTTACTTCCAAAGAGACCGGAAGGATCGGCGGACTGGTGACAAAAAGAAGACGGGAGCAGGAGGACGGGACAGCACAGCCGGAGGGAAAAATATAGAAACCCGGAAGAGGAAAGGCAGAATTTTGACAAAACCACTCATTTTTGATAAAATGCTCAGAATGGGGAGCATGGTTGGGTGATTTATTATGATAGAAAAGATGAATATATTTGATGTGGAGATTCCAATCCTGACAGCAAAGGAAGCGATGATCCGGGCGATGCAGTATCTCGAGAGTGAGTCAGTGGATACGATCGAGCTGGTTTCCATGGATATGCTGATGAAAGAAAGAGAAAATGCACAATGGAAAGAGCAGATCAATGAACTGACGATGCTGCTGCCGGAGAATACAGAGATCCTGAAAGCGGCGGAGATAGAAAATGAAAAGCTGTTCCGGGAAACTGAAGAGAACGTTTTCCTTAAGATGTTCATGAAGTATATGCAAAAAAGTCATAAAAAAATATTTCTGCTTGCAGACAGTGAGGAAAATCTGGGAAAAGTAGAGACGGTTCTGTCCCGGCACAACCGGGGGATCCGCATTACCGGGCAGATGGTGATTTCGGAGAATGAAGAGCAGATCCAGGATGCGATCAATGCCATCAATGGGACGGAGACAGACTGCATTTTGTCGGTGCTGCCGTCCCCGTTCCAGGAACGTTTTATTACGGCAAATAAAGCCCTTCTGAATGTACGGGTCTGGCTGGGAGGCGGCTGTGCGTTCACAGGGCATCTGGATGAGATAAAGTTGAGAAACCGGATTCGTTTTTTCATTCAGAAGAAAATTTTCAGATATCATGTAGAACAGGAAAAAGAATAACGGATTTGCCTGAAAATAAGATCTATATTCGGAAAATTGTGAACTATGCCAAGTCTGAAAATATGAATTTTTTGTAAAAAATTCAAAGAAATGACTAAAATAAAAGGATTTACTCTTTATTTTTTTGCAGTTTTGACTTAATATACTAAGTGGAAATGTGTACGTAAAAAAAATCGACACGAAAGGTATGTGTAAATTGCACATATCGAAGAACGGATGGAATGGAGGAAAAAGGATGATTTCTAATCAGATACTTCAGAATACGATTGAAGGATTGAAGGGGATTTCCAAGGTTGATTTTTGTGTGTTAGATACAGAGGGAAAGGAGCTGGCGGCTACAGGTGAGGTGGATAAGAACTGTTCGGATGCAGTGCTTGCATTTGTGGAATCCCCTGCAGACAGTCAGGTGATTCAGGGAAGACAGTTTTTCAAGATCTTTGATGAGCAGCGTCTGGAATATGTGCTTGTTGCCAATGGAGACAGTGAGGGCGAATATATGCTCGGCAAGATCGCAGCATTTCAGATCCAAAGTCTTCTTGTTGCATATAAGGAGAGATTTGACAAGGATAATTTTATCAAGAACCTGCTTTTGGATAACCTTTTGCTTGTGGATATTTATAATCGTGCCAAAAAATTACATATTGACACGGAAGTGAAACGTGTTATCTTTATTATTGAGACATCTCATGAAAAAGACAGTGCGGCTCTTGACAATGTGCGGAATCTTCTTGGAGGCAAATCCCGCGATTTTGTAACTGCGGTAGATGAGAAGAATATTATTGTTGTAAAAGAACTTTCAGAGAAAGATGGAAATAAAGAACTTGAAAAAATGGCGAAGGATATGCTGGATCTGCTCCGGTCAGAGGGAGGTGACGAGCAGGTACATATAGCATATGGAACGATCGTCAATGACATCAAGGAAGTTTCCAAATCTTATAAAGAAGCTAAGCTGGCGTTGGATGTAGGCAAGATCTTCTTTAGTGAGAAAGATATCGTTGCCTATACAACTCTTGGAATCGGCAGACTGATCTATCAGCTTCCGCTTCCGTTGTGCAAGATGTTTATCAAGGAGATTTTTGAAGCAAAATCTCCGGATGACTTTGATGAAGAGACATTGACTACGATCAATAAGTTCTTCGAGAACAGTCTCAATGTATCAGAGACATCCAGACAGCTTTACATCCACAGAAATACTCTGGTATACAGACTGGATAAACTGCAGAAGAGTACAGGCCTTGATCTGCGTGTCTTTGAGGATGCGATCACGTTCAAGATCGCTCTGATGGTAGTGAAGTACATGAAGTACATGGAGTCATTAGAATACTAGGAATTTTGAGGAGTATGGATAATTAGGAGGAACATATGATTGAATTAAGAAACGTGAAGAAGGAGTACTCCAAGGGCAATGCAGCTCTGAACGGGGTATCCGTAAAGATCGAGCGGGGAGAGTTCGTCTTCATCGTTGGTGACAGTGGGTCGGGTAAGTCCACCCTCATTCGTCTGATTATGAAAGAATTGAATCCGACTGATGGTACGATTATCGTGAACGGACAGAACTTAAACCGTATGAGACACCGGAATATTGCAAAGTACAGAAGAGGACTGGGAGTTGTATTCCAGGATTTCCGTCTTCTGAAAGACCGGAATATTTATGAGAATATTGCGTTTGCACTGCGGGTGACAGAGACACCGGGCAAGGTGATCAAGAAAAAAGTACCGGCTGCCCTGTCACTGGTAGGACTTGCACAGAAGTATAAGTCTTTTCCGAAGGAACTTTCCGGCGGAGAGCAGCAGAGAGTAGCGATCGCAAGGGCAATCGTAAATGAGCCTGCCATTCTGTTGGCCGATGAGCCGACAGGTAACCTGGATCCAACGAACTCCTGGGAGATCATGAGCCTTCTGAAAGAGGCGAATGAGCGTGGAACAACCGTGCTTGTTGTTACGCATAATCAGGAAATTGTAAATGAGATGAACGAACGCGTCATTACTATGAAGCAGGGTGTCATTGTCAGTGATGAACGAAAAGGTGGGTATACAGATGAGGATTAGTACGATTGGATACGTTGGAAAGCAGGGAGTTAAGAGTATTTGGAGAAATAAGATGTTCTCTCTGGCATCCATTGCAACGATGTCAGCCTGTATCTTCCTGTTCGGATTATTTTTCTCGATTCTTGTAAACTTTCAGTATATTATCCGAAGTGCTGAGGAAGGTGTGGCGATCACGGTCTTCTTTAATGAAGAGGCTACAGATGAGCAGATCCAGAAGATTGGGAAGGAACTGAAAGCAAGAGATGACGTTTCAGAGGTGAAATATATTTCAGCAGAGCAGGCATGGGAGGATTTTCAGAAGGATTATTTCGGAGATAATCCGGAGCTTGCAGAGGGATTTAAAGATGACAATCCGCTGGCCAATTCAGATAACTATGAAGTTTATATGAAGACGACAGACAACAGCCAGGATCTGATCGCAAGAAGTAAATCTCTTTCTTCTACGCAGCAGGATCTGGTTAAGTTTGCACAGAGTCTGGATGGAGTGTCGAAAGTAAATAAATCGGATGTTGTAGCGAATACACTCTCCAGCGTTAATATGCTGGTTGCGTATATTTCCATTGCGATCATTGCGATCCTGTTGGGAGTGTCAATCTTCCTGATCAGCAATACGGTTACAATGGGTATTACAGTCAGAAAAGAAGAGATCGCTATTATGAAATATATTGGTGCGAAAGACTTTGTTGTAAGATCACCGTTCGTGATCGAGGGTCTGATCATCGGTATCTTTGGCGCAGCGATCCCACTGGGACTTTTATATGTACTTTATGATAAGGCAGTTTCCTATGTCATGGAACGGTTCAGTATTCTGAAGAATATTATTGATTTCCTTCCGGTAAATGTAGTATATACATACTTATTGCCAATCGGACTTATCATGGGGATCGGAATTGGTTTCCTTGGAAGCTTCTTTACAGTACGCAAGCATCTGAGAGTATAGGAGGAAGCCTATGAAAGGCCGGATGAGGAAAATTACAGGAATTTTGCTGGCGTTCGTCCTTTGTATCGGAACGGCATCGCAGTCCGGTGCGGTTACGATCGATGAAGCTGAGAAAAAAGCAGATCAGCTTGAATCGGATAAAAAGAAAGCAGAAGAAGAAAAGAAGACGCTGTCGGAGAAACTGGATGAGATCATTAAGAAAATGAATGAGACGCAGGAGCATCTGACCGCCAAGGAGGATGAAATCTCCGATGCGGAAAATGAATTGATTCAGGCTCAGATTGCGGAAGATGATCAGTACGACAGCATGAAAAAGCGGATCCGTTATCTTTATGAAGGCGGTAATACACAGTTTCTGGAAATGATGATGACGAGCAGTTCGATCACAGATCTGCTGAATAAAGCCGAGTATGTGGCAAAGCTGTCTTCTTATGACCGGGATATGCTGGTTGAGTTTCAGGATACGGTGAAAACTGTACAGGACAAAGAGGCAAAGCTTCAGGAAGAATATAAAAATCTGAATACGCTGCAAAGTCAGCTCGTAGAGCAGCAGACGCAGGCTCAGGAGATGATCAGCAGTAAAGAGGCACAGATCGCAAGTATCCAGACGCAGATCCAGCAGAATGCTGATACGCTCAAAGAGCTGAAGGAGAAAGCAGAGCAGGCAAGACGGCTGCAGGAGGAGCAGGCAAAGCTGAATAGTGGAGGAAGTTCTTTTAAGCCGTCGTCCAGTGGGAATGTGGTCAGTGGAAATGGATATTTTACGCATCCGTGTCCGGGTATGACTTATCAGTCCAGCTATTTCGGTGAAGTCAGGGCATTTGATCCAAGACCTCACAAGGGAAATGATTATGCAGCTCCGACACGAACACCGACTTATGCGGCAGCAGCAGGAACTGTGGTGATCGCGGGATGGAGCAACAGTGCCGGGAACTGGGTCGTGATCAATCATGGAAATGGTCTCGTAACGAAATATATGCATCATAGTGCAATCTGCGTGTCAGCAGGGCAGAAAGTCGCAAAAGGACAGCAGATCGGATATGTTGGATCAACGGGATATTCGAGTGGTGCACATCTGCATTTCCAGGTAGAATTAAATGGAACAGCAGTAAATCCAAATACATATTTGTAGTATGCTGACCAGAAGCAGAAGATGACAGATACGTCATCAAAGGAAGAACTGAGGGAGGACAGAGCGGATCAATGTCTGCTTTGTCCTCTTTGTGCATAGAATATAAAAGGATGAAAGGAGTCAGGAATGGAAGAAAATACAGGCAGAAAGAAAAGTGGTTTTGCGGCAGGACTGCTGACCGGAATTGTGATCATGGCGGTGATCTCGATCCTTGGATTTGGAGGATGGTATATCGTGAACCGGAACAGCAGCGGTTCTTATACATCAGAAAATGTAACAGAAGGAGATGTGTCAAAGAAGCTGGATCAACTGAATCAACTGATCGACAAATATTATCTGTATCAGGATGAAGTGGATCAGGATGCACTGGTAGAGGGAATCTATTCAGGTTATGCAGCAGCACTGGGAGATCCCTATACAGTTTATTACAATAAAGATGAGACGAAAGCATTGATGGAATCTACCAGCGGCACATTTTCCGGTGTCGGAGCAACGCTGACAAGAGATGCAGATACGAAAGCAGTGACGATTGTGAATGTCTATCAGGATTCTCCGGCTGAAAAGGCAGGTCTGAAGGCAGGGGATATTCTGGAAAAGGTAGATGACCATGAAGTCGGCGATGAAGAACTGGATACGATCGTATCCTGGATCAAAGGGGAAAAAGGTACGGAAGTAACGTTATATGTCCTGAGAGACGGGAAGGAAGAGACGCTGACTGCCACAAGAGATACGATCGAGGCACAGACAGTTGAGTATGAGATGAAGGATGGCAGGGTTGGTTATATCCGGGTATCAGAATTCGATCTGGTGACATACGATCAGTTTAAAGCAGCACTGGATGACCTGGAAAATCAGGGAATGGAAGGTCTTGTGATCGATCTGAAAAATAATCCGGGAGGAAATCTGGATGTTGTCTGCAATATGTTGAAGCTTCTTTTGCCGGAAGGAACGATCGTTTCCACGAAAGATAAAAATGGTAAGACGGATAAGATCACGTGTGATGGCACGAATGAATTTAAAAAGCCGCTGGCAGTTCTTGTGAATCAATACAGTGCAAGTGCATCGGAGATCTTCAGCGGTGCGATCCAGGATTATGGCACAGGAAAGATTGTCGGAGTAACGACCTATGGAAAAGGAGTTGTGCAGCAATTACTGGATCTGGGAGACGGAACGTGCTTTAAAGTAACGATCGCAGAATATTATACTCCAAGTGGAAAAAGCATCAATAAAAAAGGTGTTGAGCCTGATATAGAAGTGGAATATCAGTATGACGAAGCCGATCCGAAGAAGGATAACCAGTTGGATAAGGCATTGGAAACAGTCAGCGAAGAATTAAAATAGAGCAGAAAAGTGAAGATTAAAAATTAAAAAAAGAACTTGCAATTAAAAAAGCAGTGTGCTAATATTTAAACCAAGTTTTAACAGACTAACGTGTTAAAATAGATAAAAGCGAGGAGCAAGACTCTGATCTTCAGAAACTGACAGGAAGCAGGCATCACCGACTGAGAGTGCCGGACAGCGGAGCAGATCAAGGGAACACTTGGGAGCCGGCTGTCTGAAAGATCAGTAGGGCAGCACGTTTAGCAGGCGTTATCTGCAAAGAGGGGAATTCGAAAGAACTGACGAAAGAGCAGACAGAGGATTCAATGCGGGTGGTACCGCGGATATTATATTTGATAATTTCCGTCCCGGGATACTGTTGTATCCCGGGACTTTTTCTATTCAGAAAAAGCTTCACCGGGATGCTGGAATCTGAAAGGAGAAGTAAAATGGAGCTTGTAACAGGAGTAAAAAAGAAAGAGACGCTGGAATTAAGAGAACTGCTTGAAGCAGGCAGAATCGGAACTGAAGTCAGAGTGAATGGTGCGATCCATACGATCAGAGATATGGGAACCGTTGCTTTTATCATTCTGAGAAAAAGAGAAGGCCTTGTGCAGTGCGTTTATGAAGAAGGAGTTTCAAAATTTAACTTGAAAGATGTGAAAGAAGCAGATACAGTAGAAGTATCAGGGATGCTGGAGCGATCGGAAAAAGCTCCGAACGGGATTGAGATCCGGTTAGGAGAACTGAAGATTTTAAGTGAGCCTGCAGAGCCAATGCCGCTTCCGATTTCAAAATGGAAATTGAATACATCTCTGGAAGCAAAATTAAATTACAGACCAATTTCTCTGAGAAATATCAGAGAGCGTGCAAAATTCAGGATTCAGGAAGGTATTGTAAGAGGGTTCAGGGATTTCCTTTATCAGGAAGGATTTACAGAGATCCATACTCCGAAGATCGGTGCGAAAAGTGCTGAGGGAGGAGCAAACCTCTTCCGGCTGGAATATTTCCACAGACCGGCGATCCTTCAGCAAAGCCCGCAGTTCTATAAGCAGATGATGGTTGGCGTTTTTGACCGTGTATTTGAGACTGCTCCGGTATTCCGTGCAGAAAAGCATAATACCAAGCGACACCTCAACGAATACACCAGCCTGGATTTTGAAATGGGATATATCGATGGATTTGAAGATATTATGGCAATGGAGACCGGATTTCTTCAGTATACGATGGCTCTGCTTGAAAAAGAGTATGCAAGAGAGCTGAAGATCCTGGATATTCAAGTACCAAAGACGAAAGAGATTCCGGCTGTACGATTTGATGAGATCAAGAGACTTGTGGCAGAAAAGTATGACCGAAAGATCAAGAATCCATTTGATCTCGAACCGGAAGAGGAAATGCTGATCAGCAGATATGCAAAAGAAGAATGGGATGCGGATTTTGTGTTTGTAACGCATTATCCGTCCAAGAAGCGTCCGTTCTATGCAATGGATGATCCGGCAGATTCCACTTATACGCTCAGCTTTGACCTGCTTTTCAGAGGAATGGAGATCACAACGGGCGGACAGCGTATTCATGATTATCATGAGCTGCTTGCGAAAATGGAAAAGCGTGGCATGACGGACGAGGGGATGGAACAGTATTTAAGTGCATTTAAGCATGGAATGCCGCCACATGGTGGACTTGGAATCGGTATGGAACGTCTGACGATGAAGATGATGAACGAAGATAATGTGCGTGAGACAACCTTGTTCCCGAGAGATTTGAGCAGACTGGAGCCATAGTAGCAGAGAGTGTGGCAGACCGACAGCGACACATAGATGGTGACAGAGAGCATAGCAGACCGATAGTTATAAGGAATGTGATGGAAAGCAAGAGACCGTTGTGGACAGAAAAGCGGAGGAGTTCAGATGAAAAAGAGAAGATGTTATCTTTGTGGTGGAAAACTTGTAAATGGAAGATGTACACTTTGCGGTCTTGATAATACAAAAATTGAGCGGAAAAATTACCGCCTGAATGAAAGCAGCTTTGACGGAAAAGGGATTGAGGCAAAGCATTTATGTGAATCCCATAACGGAAAGCCGTCCGGTGGGCTGAACCGCCAGGGGCAGGCTTCCTGGCAGAGCGGACGAAACCAGCAGGGACAGAGTTCCTGGCAGAATGGACAAAATCAGCAGGGACAGAGTTCCTGGCAGAGCGGACAGAACTGGACGCAGACGGGCAGGAAAAAGAAAAAGTCCGGAAAGCAGAAAAAGGGATGGATTTCAACAATCATTGTATTGCTGATGATTCTGATCAGTATTGGCGGACCGGCGATCAGTTTTGTGACGACAGAGATAAAAAATAAGATTGATCAGATCAATAACTCTGGTGATGATAACTGGTGGAGTGGTTCAGAAATCGATACAAGTGTGGACGAGAATGATCCGTATGAGTTTGTAACGAGAGAGTTATCCGACAGTGGAGAGGTTTACGATACAGAGCTTGGATATGGTGAATATGTTGTGGGAACAGATATTCCGGAAGGAACTTATGAAGTAACACTTCAGTCAGGATACGGTTCGTTTCAGACCGAGGATCCGGACAATTCCATTTATCTGTATGGATATTTCTCTGAAAATGCATCTGATGAGGATGAAGATATTACTGAAATGGAAGATGTGAGATTGTATGATGGGGCCCATGTCATGATTGGAGAAGATGTGGTACTCGCCTTCCATACGGAAAATGGTCAGACCGGACAGATGCAGTCAGAAGATAATCCGTTGAGTGTGACGTATACTCTCCAGCCGGAAAAGAAGTATACTGTCGGAAAAGAGATTCCTGCAGGGGTGTATGATGTCTCGGGAACAAAAGACTGGGCTGTGATGGAGTATGAGATCTATCTCGGAGAATTGTATGATAAAGAATATGACAGCCTGAATTATCAGAGTTATTCGATCATGGTAGAAGCAGGAAGTGAAAATGCAATCTATAAAAATGCAGTGCTGACGGAGGGAACGGAGATCACCGTGACAGGAAAAATGATTCTGACACCATCCAAAAAGATCGGAAGTCAGGACTATGAAGCATTTTATGATATTTACAGAAAATGATGTCGGGGTCAAAAGCCCCCGACTATGATACCTGCGGATTGTTACGCACTACGTGCTCCCACAATCCTACCCAACATTCGCATATCGTGGTGCTTACGCCCCACTTTTATGCTCATATTGGGG
>JABLTP010041250.1_pt1 | contig 13917 bp, 9 predicted proteins | sample 7160111 | NCBI WGS metagenome assembly JABLTP01 (sample SAMN14651227, study PRJNA627086) | human gut metagenome | isolation source: feces | host: Homo sapiens
GTAGCCAGCCTGATCGTAGCGGTGACATTTGTGCCAATGATGTCAGCTGGAGTACTCAACAAAGTCACACAAAAAGATAGTAAAGTGATCAATAAACTGCAGACATTATACCGTAAAGTTATGACACGGTTGTTAGATCGTAAGATTATTGTAGTAGCTGTAACACTCGCACTGTTCGCGGGAAGTATTTTTGGAGCAATGAATATTGGAAGTTCTTTAATGCCAAGCATGGACAGCACACAGATGACGATGACGATCAAAATGCCACAGGGATCTTCAATGGAAGAAACAGCATCAATGACAGATACAGTAATGAAGAAAGTAAAAGAGATCAAAGATGTTGATAGTGTAGCAGGAATGATTTCTTCTGGCTCTTCTGGAATCTCTTCAATGACATCAGGAGGATCTTCAAATGAAGACCAATCCAGTATGTATGTTTTATTAAAAGAAAAGAAGAAACATACAAACAAAGAGATCAAGAAAGAAATCCTAAAGAAAACAAAGAAATTTGATTGTGAGGTTGAAGTGCAGGAATCCAGTATGGATATGAGTGCACTTGGTGGAAGCGGTATTTCCGTACAGATCAAAGGAAATGATTTAAATAAACTAAGATCTATTGGAAAAGATATTGCCCAGATCGTAGAGGATACGAAAGGAACACAGAACATCTCGAATGGAAGTGAAGAGACAACACCAGATCTTTATGTTGTGGTAGACAAGAAAAAGGCAGTAAAAAATGGTTTAACAGTTGCAACGATCTATCAACAGTTAAGTGAGAAATTAAAAGATGCCAGTGAAGCAACAACGATCACGATCAATGAAAAAGAGTATAGTGTCAATGTTGGAAATAGTGCAAAGAATACACTGACAAGAGATGATCTTAAGAAAGTGAAACTTACAGGAACAGTAAGTGGAAAAGAAAAAGAAGTTACATTGGATCAGGTAGCGAACTTCAGAAATAGTGACAGTTTATCTTCTATTAATAGAAACCAGCAGGAAAGAACATTGAGTGTAACATCAGAGATCAAAGATGGCTACAATGTAGGAAAAGTCAGCAGCGCTGTACAAAAGAAGATTAAGAAATACAATGCACCAAAAGGATACAGTATCACAATGAAAGGTGAGATGGAATCCATTCAGGAAACAACAGGACAGATTGGCCTGATGTTATTGCTGGCAGTAGCATTTATGTATTTGATCATGGTAGCACAGTTCCAGTCACTGAAATCGCCATTTATCATTTTATTTACGATTCCAATGGCATTTACAGGAGGATTCTTAGGACTGCTGATCACTGGAAAAGACTTAAGTGCGATCGCAATGATCGGATTTGTTATGCTTGCAGGTATCATTGTAAATAATGGTATCGTGCTGGTAGATACGATCAATCAGTTAAGAGAATCGGGATACGAATTTGAAGAAGCAATCCTGACAGCAGGTACGATGCGTGTACGTCCGATCTTGATGACAGCCCTTACAACGATCCTTGGATTATCTACAATGGCGATTGGTTTAGGTCAAGGTGCCGAGATGATGCAGCCGATGGCGATCGTTACGATCGGTGGTTTGATTTATGGAACTTTACTAACATTATTAGTGGTTCCATGTATTTATGGACTCTTCAATAGAAGAAAAAAGAAAGCAGAGTAAATCTTACAAAACTATTAAATATGACCGCTTTCCTTTACTTTTAAAAAGAGAAAAGATATAATAGTACAAGAATCATGTCAGAATTGACATGATTCTTTGATATATGGAAGAACCATAAGAGAGAAAAGAAAGAGGATAGATCATTGGAAGGAGCAGACATATGAATCAGAAAAAAGATTATGTTCTGAGATGGATTCCGAAGTATTCTATCATTCCGCTGATCACAGCGTTAGTACTGAATACTTTGGTTTACAGTGGAACAATGGTGCTTTGTAAAGGATTATATCATCATGATTTTACAACAGCATTTGACCGGATGGTACCGGTGCTCCCAGAATTTACAAGTATTTATTTGATATGTTATGTGTTTTGGGTTGTGAACTACATTATGACTGCGAGAATCAGTAGAGAACATATGTATAGATTTTTGACAGCAGATTATCTGTCAAGGATCGTATGTGGGATTTTATTTGTCTTTTTGCCAACAACACTGGTAAGACCAGAAATCACAGGAACAGGATTTTGGGATCAGGCATTACGATTTGTGTATTCGATCGATCAATCGGCAAACTTATTTCCATCGATTCACTGTCTGGTAAGCTGGTTTTGTTATATTGGGATCAGGCATCAGAAGAAGATTCCAGAGTGGTATCAGAGATTTTCACTTGTTTTTGCAATTTTAGTCTGTATTTCCACGCAGGTAACCAAGCAGCATTATATCATAGATGTGTTTGGCGGGATCATTTTAAGTGAAGTCTGTTATCTGATCGGAAGAAAGACCAATTTGTATCAAGGACTCTGGAAAGTGTTTGAGAAAATCAACCAACAAGTTGGTTTGGAGAGAAGATCTGTGAAATACAAAGGGAAATTATCGGAGATCAAAGGGTAGGAAAGATGAAGAATAAGAAAAAAGTCATCGGTAATACAGTCTTTTTCTGTGCATTATTTGGATTGACTGCATATGCCGTATTGAAAGGAAAGGAACTTTCTGAGCTGGCGGAAGTTCTAAAATCAGTAAAACCTGCATATTATATTGCGGGATTGGTTATGATCGTTGTGTTTGTGTGCTGCGAGTCGTATATTATTTATCGCATGCTACGGCTGCTTCATTACAATGATGTGCCGAAGAGAAATTGCGTCAAATATTCGTTTGTAGGTTTCTTTTTCAGTTGTATTACACCGTCTGCAACTGGCGGACAGCCAATGCAGCTTTACTACATGAACCGCGATAAAGTTGACATATCCGTGGGAACCGTCATTTTGATGATCGTTACCATTTTATATAAATTTGTCCTGGTATTTTTAGGAGCACTGATCTTTTTATTCCGTCATTTTCTTGTGGCAGAATATATTGGGAAGGCAGCATTCTTCTTTTACCTTGGAATGGCATTGAATGTGTTTTGTGTTGCGTTCATGCTGATTCTTGTATTTGAGCCAACGTTAGCATCCAAAATCGTGCTGTGGCTGTTTCAGAAATTAGAAAAGTTCCATATTTTAAAGAAAAAAGAAGAACGTCTTGAAAAACTTCAGAATTCTATGATCGAGTATCATAAAGCAGCAGCAATCATTCAAGGACATCGGATTTTTATTTTTCGGATGTTCGTTGTCACATTGATTCAGAGACTGATCCATTTTTCAATTACGTATCTTGTATACAGAGCAATGGGACTTTCTGCATTAGGATTTATTGATGTAGTTGCTCTACAGAGTGTTATTTCAATTTCTGTGGATATGCTTCCGTTGCCAGGCGGAATGGGAATCAGTGAAGGCTTATTTTTAAATATCTTTAAGAAGATTTTTGTTGGCGGATTATTATATCCGGCAATGCTGTTAAGCCGAGGAATCAGTTATTATGCACTGGTATTGATCAGTGCAGTGATGACAGGAGTCGCACATGTTACGATAAAGCGTAAAGAATAGAGGGAAAAAGGTATGATAGGATTTTATAATGCATCTGTAATACTGACATATTTAGGAGTTGTCAGTGCAGTATTTGGAATGTCACAGGCATTCAATGGAAACTTTAAGATCGCAATTTTATGTTTGATGATCTCAGGATTAACAGATATGTATGATGGAACGATCGCAAAGATGATCAAGAGAAGCGAAGACGCCAAGAAGTTTGGAATCGAGATTGATTCTTTATGTGATCTTGTCTGTTTTGGAGTGTATCCGGTTGTGATCGGTTACTGCCTTGGAATGGACCAATGGTATGCAAGGATCATTTATATGTGTTATGTTTTAGGCGGAGTTATTCGTCTGGCATATTTTAATGTTACAGAAGAACAGCGTCAGGCACACAGCAGTTCCAGAAGAAAACATTATCAGGGACTGCCAATTACATCGGTTGCACTGATCATTCCGATCGTATATCAGCTTCGAAGATTCTTTCCAGAAGAATTTCCATACATATATGTTGCAATGTTAGCAGTGATTGCTTTCTTATTTGTATTTGATTTTAAAGTCTTTAAACCAGATAAGAAATGTATGCTTGCATTTGTAGTTATTGGAGCATTGATCGCAGTAAAGATGTTCTTACTGTAAGATGATAGGAGAATTGTAGATGAGATATGCCGATAGAGATGGGAATATTTATGAAGAAGAGAATGGGCAGGATCGTCTGTTAAACTGGATGTATACAACTATGGCAGGACGATCTAGTTTAAAGATATTGACCAGACCTTGGGTATCCAAATTAGGGGGAGCTTTCTTAAGTTCTCCCATTTCTAAATGTCTGATCAAGGGATTTATTAAGAATAATCACATTGATATGAGTGAATATGAGGAAAAGAATTATAAGTCATACAATGAATTCTTCTCAAGAAAGATCAAAGAAGGAAAACGTCCATTTCCGGAAGACAAAAATATCTTAGGAAGTCCATGTGACTGTAAAGTGAGTGTTTATCCGATTGAAGAAAATACATCATTTGTTGTAAAGAATACAAGATACACTTTGGATTCATTGATCAGAAATCGAAAGATCGCAAGACATTTTCAAGATGGATATGCAGTGATCTTGCGTTTAACGGTTGATGATTATCACAGATACTGTTATTTCGATGATGGGATCAAGAGCGAGAATCACAGGATAGAAGGAGTTTATCATACGGTCAATCCAATTGCTAATGATCATGTAAAGATCTATAAAGAGAATACCAGAGAATACACAATGATGAAGACAAAGCATTTTGGGGATGCACTCCAGATGGAAGTCGGCGCATTGATGGTAGGAAAGATTGTCAATCACGATGGTGCAGGATCTATGAAACGTGGGATTGAAAAAGGATATTTCCAGTTTGGTGGATCAACGATCATTTTATTATTCGAGAAGGATAGAGTGGAGATTAGAGAAGAATTATTAGAACGCACAAAGAATCAGTGTGAGACAAAGATCAAACAAGGTGAGATGATCGGAAGAGCATTGGTATGACTTTAGAATAAAATATTGACAGAATCGTCATATATGCGTATACTGAATTCATAAGTTGAAGGAGCAACGAATTTTCGTTGCTCCTTTTTGCATTTAAAATAAAAAAAACAGATCAGAGAGGAGCGATAAATATGTTAAGTAAGATCATATCTGATGTAGATGCTTTCGTATGGGGACCAGTGATGCTAGTTCTTCTTGTAGGAACAGGAATCCTTTTGACGATTCGCTGTAACTTTTTGACTTGGAGAAATCTTCCTTGGGCAATTAAAAAGACATTAAGCAAGGAATCCAGAACAAAAAGCAGAGGGAAAGGAGATGTATCTCCATTTTCGGCATTAACAACAGCTTTGGCGGCAACGATTGGTACTGGAAATATCGTAGGAGTAGCAACAGCGATGGTTTCCGGCGGTGCAGGAGCATTGGTCTGGATGTGGATTTCAGCTTGTTTTGGATTATCTTCTAAGTTTTCAGAATGTATGTTAGCGATCAAATACAGAGAAGTCAATGAGCGAGGCGAAATGTGTGGTGGTCCAATGTACACAATGAAGAAAGCGATCAAAAATAAAAAACTAGGAGCAGTACTTGGATGGCTTTTTGCATTATTTGCAGTGATCGCATCGTTTGGAATCGGAAATATGACGCAGGGAAACTCAATCTCTACAGCAGTTCATGAGACATTTGGTATCTCACAAGGGGTTGTGGGAGCTGTGATCACAGTATTAGCTTTAATGATCATTATCGGAGGAATCAAATCGATATCCAAAGTATCATCTATCGTAGTCCCTGTAATGGCAATTTTCTATATCATCGCAGGAATTATCGTGATCTTAGGAAACATCAGCAATCTTCCAGCAGGACTTTCCATGATCTTCCATATGGCATTCAGTGTCAAAGCAGTTGGCGGTGCTCTTTGTGGAAATATCGTAGCATCTATGATGAATGCAGCACGTTATGGAGTTGCCAGAGGATGTTTTTCAAATGAGGCAGGAATGGGATCTGCAGCGATCACAGCGGCAGCAGCGACAACAGATCATCCAGTCCGTCAGGCATATATTAATATGACAGGAACTTTCTGGGATACGATCGTTGTCTGTACGATCACAGGTCTTGCGATCGCAAGTTCTGGAATGCTTGGACAGATCGATCCGGCTACAGGTGAGATGTACATAGGATCAGCATTAACAATTGCAGCATTTTCAACAGTTCTTGGAAAGGTTGGAGCATATTTAGTAACGATCGGAATTGTATTATTTGCATTTTCAACGATCCTTGGATGGGAGTATCATGGAGAAAAAGCATTTGAGTATTTGATGGGAACTCATAAATTTAATATGATCTATCGAATTATATTTTCACTGGTAGCATATGTGGGAGCAACGCAGACACTAGAACTTGTATGGAATTTCTCAGATATTGCTAATGCGTTGATGGCAATTCCAAACTTGATCTGTATGCTGTTATTAAGCGGTGAGATCGCTAAGGATGTGAAAGAATTTCAGAAGATCATCGAGGAGGAGAAAGCAGGAAAAAAGAGATAGGACTAATTAGAAAAGAGAAAGTTTTTCGTATAGTTTTTTAAAGACAAATAAAAATATAAAGAATATTTAATAAAAAATTAACATCTGAAACACTTGATTAACAAATATCCCTCTGTTATAATCAATAACTGATGTATTATGTCAAAAGCAGAAGTTATCTGGAGGGTACTATGAGATTGAACAAGATGACTGGCAGAGTGATCGCAACGATGGGAATCGCAGCAATGATGATGACACAGACAGCAGGGGTTATGGCTGCAGAGCAGACAGAGAACAAGCAATTAAAAGTTGTTTATTATAATCAGGCAGATTATCCGGGGAAGAAGATCGGCGGAAGTACGATTCAGGCAGCAGGATGCGGACCAACCGCAGTTGCTGTATGCTACAGTTCTTTAACTGGAAAGAAAGCTGATGTTCCAAAGATGTGCAAACAGGCATATAAACATGGATGGTATTACACAGGACAGGGATGTTCTCACAGCGTAGTTCCAGGATTATCCAAATTATACGGAATGCAGTGTAAAGGTCTCGGAATGGATAAAGATGCTGTAGAGAAAGCATTAAGAGCAGGACATCCAGTCGTGGCACTGATGGGGCCTGGAGATTTCACAAAGAATGGACATTTTGTTGTATTAACAAGAATGGTCGGCAAAGATAAAGTAAAGATTGCCGATGTAGGAAGCAGAGCCAGAACAGCTGAGACGTGGTCGCTTAAGAAAGTAATCCGACAAGGCAAAGAAGGTGCTAATGCAGGGGGACCATTCTGGGAGATCAGTGTGAAAGAAGAGAAGCAGGAAGAACCAGATTATAAACAAAAGATGTTAGATGGTCACAAAAACATAGATGCTGTGACAAATGCGATCGATAAGATTGCGGATTAGAATTAAAAATAAAAAAGAACATTTCATAAATGAGATATTTTGTGGAATGTTCTTTTTTGTTGTTATGGAAATTGCATAATGATCAACAAGCGAACGGAAAGATGCAATAGGAATAATGACCCTGTGTATTGTATACAAAAAATAAAATGTGCTTTGATACGATTCTTCTTCTTTCTTCATTTTTTTCAAAGAATGGGTAATGATATATGCCCGGTTTCCCAGCGTGTTAAATCGACGATTGTTGGAACTTTCGAGTCTGGCATCAGAACAGAAGATGAACTCACTGTAATCAAAATCCTGCAGGATTTATAAAGCCTGCAAAGTGTTTTTAATTTATTCAACTGTCAAACTCCCGAGAAACATTCGTCATAATGCACAAAAAAAGTTTGTGAAATTGGAATAAATGACGAAAATAGAAAAAACAATGGACAAATAAAAAGTTACTTGATATTATAATGACAGTAAGTTTGTTATTACGTAATGGTAAGCAAGACTGTTTATGACATAGGAAGAGAAGTATGTCTTAAGCAGTCTTTTTTATGTTATAGGAAATTCCGATGGAATCCCCTATGATACAAAAAATGATGAAAAACTTAGATAAAATTAGAGGAGAGGATGAACGTGAAAATAATCAGAGTTCTGAATACAAATGCTGTTGTCAGTGTAGATTCACAAGGAAGGGAATTGATCATGACAGGTCCAGGAATTGGATTTAAAAAAAGAAAAGGTGAAAATATTGATCAGTCTCTGGTAGATAAGACATATCATCTAGAGAATAAAGAAGAAAGCAAGAGACTACAGGAAGTAGTAAAAGAGATTTCGGAAGAATACCTTGGAATTGCGGATCGTGTAGTAAAAGAGGCAAAAAAAGAAAAATTAGAAATAAGAGATTCCTTATATGTGACACTGACGGATCATATCAATTCAGCAGTCGCTCGTTATCGAGAAGGAATCGCATTAAAGAATATGATGAAAATCGATATTCGTAAGTTTTATCCAAAGGAATATCAGGTTGGTATGCATGCGATTGAATGGATTAAAGAACAGACAGGAGAGGATTTGGGAGATGATGAAGCTGCATTTATTGCAATGCATATCGTGTCTGCAGAATTAAATGCACAGAATATAATCGATGTGAATCAGATTACAGAGTTGATCAATACAGTCTTACAGATTGTAAGGATTCATTTTAAGATAGATTTAAATGAAGAATCTATTTCGTATGAGAGATTTTTAACACATTTAAAGTTTTTTGCGGCAAGAGTCTTTGACCATATGGAATATGAAGATACGATGCAAGAAATTTATAAAGTGATGGTAGAACAGAATAAAAATGCTTTTTCAGGAGTAAAAAAAATTGCAGAATATATTAAAAAGCAATATAACTATAAATTAACAATTGATGAACAATTATATTTATTAATTCATATCAAACGAATTTTAGATGAACAAACAAAATAATCATAGGTTTGTTATTATTAAGTTAAGCAAGACCTGACAATAGATGAAATAACCCCGGGAATTATTTTATCTATTGTCAGGTCTTTGTTATATAAAGAAAAATGAAAATTTTTAAATCCAGAAAAAAAGGAGGAAAACAAAATGGATTATGAAAATACAGCAAAAAAGATCCTTCAAAGAGTTGGAGGAAAAGATAATGTCATCAATCTGGTACATTGTATGACAAGACTTCGTTTCACATTAAAAGATGAATCCATCGTTGATGATGAAGCAGTAAAGAAAACAAAAGGTGTTATGGGAATCATGAAAAAGGGCGGACAATATCAGATCATTATTGGAAATGATGTTGGAAACGTATTTAACGAACTAAATAAACTTGGGAATTTTTCTAATGAAGTAAAAGAAGTACCAGTAAAATCGAATGAAAAGAAAAATATCTTTACAATGCTGATGGATACGATTTCAGGTATCATGGCACCTGTTATTCCAGCAATCATTGGTGCAGCTATGATCAAAGTATTGCTTACATTACTTCCTATGATCGGTGTGTTAAGCACAAATGGGCAAACATATCAGTTATTAAGTGTTATAGGAGATGGTGCGTTTTTCTTCATGCCAGTACTGATTGCAATTTCAGCATCCAAAAAGTTTGGAACAAATATGTATTATGCAGCAAGTATTGCACTGATCATGTTACATCCAAACTTGATCACACTGATGAATACAGCACATGTTGCAGGACAGACTGTGAAATTTTTGAAATATATTCCGGTAACTTATGCATCCTATTCTTATTCGGTTATCCCAATCATTTTGGCAGTATATTCTCTAAGATATGTAGAACGTTTTGTAGATAAAATCACGCCAGTTGTCACAAAGAACTTCTTAAAACCAATGTTAGTTGTTTTAATTGAAGCACCGATCGCATTGATCATTCTTGGACCTTTAGGAGCTATTTGCGGTAATGGATTATCAACAGTAGTTTATGCAATTCATGATAAATTAGGATTTATTGCCATTGGTCTTGTGGCTGGCGTTTATCCATTCGTTGTTATGGCAGGTATGCATCATGCATTTACACCGATTAAATTAGGGATGATCGCAACAACAGGATATGAGAACTTTATCTGTATCGGAGAATTATGTTCTAATATGGCACAGGGTGCAGCCTCCCTTGCAGTTGCGCTTCGAAGCAAAAACAAAGACTTTAAACAGATCGCAGGATCTTCTGCGTTTTCAGCATTATTTGCTGGTATCACAGAACCTGCACTTTATGGTGTAACACTTCGTTTAAAACGACCAATGTTAGGAGCATGTATTGGTGGTGCTGTTGGTGGATTAGTCGGTGGATTTTTCCAAATGAAATGTTTTGGAATTGCAACACCAGCAATCGTAACGATTGTTCAGTATGTAGAAAAAGGAAAACCACAGACATTATTATTTGCAGCACTCACAATTTTGGTTACAGTAGTTGTTACATTTGTTGCAACACTGATTATTGGCTTTGAAGATATTGTAGATGAAGATGATGATTTAGATTTTGTAGAAGAATCTAATGCACAGTTATTAGATAATGAGATCAGCATTACAAGTCCAGTTGAAGGGAAAGTGATTCCTTTAACAGAAGTGAAAGATCCAACATTTTCGCAAGAAATCTTAGGAAAAGGAGCAGCGATCATTCCTGAAAAAGGAGTTGTCTATGCACCATTTGACGGAAAAGTAGATGCTGTTTTTGAAACAGGACATGCATTAGGATTAGTAAGTGAAGATGGAGTAGAACTTTTGGTACATGTAGGAATCGATACAGTAAATTTAAAAGGAAAATATTTTACTCCAAAGAAAAAATCTGGAGATACAATGAAAAAAGGGGATATCTTACTAGAATTTGATATTGACAAGATTAAAGCAAATGGATACGATGTAACAACACCGATCATTATTTCCAATACAGAACAATTTGCAAAAGTCAAAGCATGTGAAGATAAAGTAGTAACAAAGGAAAGTAAATTATTAAGTGTACAGTAGCAGAAAGGAAGCGTAACATTTATGGAAGAAATGAAAGTTACAAAATTTCCAGAAGGATTTTTGTGGGGAAGTGCTTCAGCTGCCTATCAGATTGAAGGCGGCTGGAGAGAAGATGGAAAAGGGATCACAAACTGGGATCAATTTGTAAGGATTCCAGGAAAAACATATAAAGCGACAACTGGAGATGTTGCAGTTGACCATTATCATCGCTACAAAGAAGATATCGCGTTGATGGCGGAAATGGGATTAAAAACTTATCGTTTTTCTGTTTCATGGGCAAGAATCTATCCGGAAGGAAGAGGAGAGGTCAATCCCAAAGGAATTGAGTTTTATGAAAATATTATTGATGAATGTTTAAAATATGGGATTGAACCAATGGTGACAATCTACCATTGGGATCTTCCTCAGGCATTAGTGGATCTCTATGGAGGATGGGAATCTGAGGAGATCATTGAGGATTATGTAAATTATGCTAAGACTTTATTTAAGGCATATGGAAGTAAGGTAAAATACTGGATTACATTTAATGAACAAAATATTTTTACATCACTTGGATGGCTGACAGCACAGCATCCTCCAGGAAAGTTTGACGATCAGAAAACATTTTATCAAGTGAACCATCACGTCTTTATGGCACATGCAAAGGCTGTTTTGGCATATCGCGAGATGGGCGGAACAGGAAAGATTGGTGCAAGCTTTGCTTATACACCATCTTATGCACTTGATTGTAAACCTGAAAATGTTATGTCAAAACATGATTATGATGAACTGAAGAATTTCTGGTGGATGGATGTTTATGCATATGGAAGATATCCCAAAGCAGCCATGAATTATTTAAGAAAAAAAGGATTTGCACCAGTTGTCACAAAAGACGATCAGAAAATTTTAAAGGCAGCAGCGGCAGAGATTGATTTTATGGGAGTTAATTATTATCAAAGTTGTGTATGCGAGTATAATCCGATGGATGGAGTAACACCATATGGTACAATGAATACAACAGGAGTGAAAGGTTCTGCGCAGGTACTTGGAGTTCCTGGAATTTATAAAAATCCAGCCAATCCATATTTGATGACAACAGACTGGGATTGGAGTATTGATCCAGTTGGGCTTCGCTATTGTTGTCGTGAGATCACAAGTCGTTATGATCTGCCAATCATCATTTCGGAAAATGGACTTGGAGCATTTGATAAGAAGACGGAAGATAATAAGATTCATGATGAATATCGAATTGATTATATAAGAGAACATTTAAAAGAATTAGGAAAAGCCATCGAGGAAGGCTGTGAAGTGCTTGCATATTGTACATGGTCTTTTACGGATTTGTTAAGCTGGCTGAATGGATATCAAAAACGATATGGATTTGTGTATGTAGATCGCGAAGAAGAAGAGGGCGCTACATTAGATCGATATAAGAAAGATAGTTTTTATTGGTATCAAGATGTGATCAAACAGGATGGAGAGAATCTGTTTAACATAATAAATAACTAAGATTTCCCATTTTAGGTATGGGAAGTCTTAGTAAATAATTAGAAATTTTGGATAGAGAAAAAAAGAAAACATTCTTAAAAAACTGAATAACTTTGATATAAAAATGAAATCCTAGAATCTTTTCAGTGAAAAGACTCTGGGATTTTTATATATTGTATACAAAAAATAAAACACAAAAATCGTTAAAATAAGACAAAAATAACAGTGTAAATTATATCGAAAATCATGTAAATGTGCAGTTTTTATAATGAAAAAACGAGAAAAATGAAAAAAATTATGTAAAATACACAAAAAAGTTTTGCAAAATCTGAAATATGTGGTACAATAAGTTCAATGACATATGAATGTGACATAACTTAATTTTAGGAGGTATTGACATGGCAACAAAATGGGTCTACAAATTTAGTGAAGGAAATGCCGAAATGCGTAACCTTCTTGGAGGAAAAGGTGCAAACTTAGCAGAGATGACAGGACTTAATCTACCAATTCCTCAGGGATTCACAGTTACAACAGAAGCGTGCACAAACTATTATGACTGCGGTGGAAAGATCAGTGATGAAGTAGCATCACAGGTGATCGAAGCAATGAAAGACTTAGAAGAGATTCAGGGAAAGAAGTTCGGAGACCTTGAAGATCCTCTATTAGTATCAGTAAGATCAGGAGCAAGAGTATCCATGCCGGGTATGATGGATACAATTCTTAACTTAGGACTGAATGATGAAGCTGTCGAAGGATTTGCCAAGAAGACAGGAAATCCTCGTTTTGCATATGATTCTTATCGTCGTTTTATCCAGATGTTCTCAGACGTTGTAAAAGAAGTGGATAAAGCAAAATTCGAAGATGTCTTAGATGACATCAAAGCAGAAAAAGGTGTGAAGTTTGATACAGACTTAGATGCTGATGATCTGAAGGAAGTGATCAAGAGATACAAAGGTATCTATCGTAAAGCACTGAATGAAGAATTCCCTCAGGATCCAAAAGACCAGTTATTTGAAGCGATCAAAGCGGTATTCCGCTCTTGGGACAACCCACGTGCCATTTACTATCGCCGAATGAACGACATTCCAGGAGACTGGGGAACAGCCGTTAACGTTCAGACAATGGTATTCGGTAATATGGGAGATACATCAGGAACAGGTGTAGCATTTACAAGAAACCCATCTACAGGTGAGAAACAGATCTATGGTGAATACCTGATCAATGCACAGGGTGAAGACGTAGTAGCTGGTGTTCGTACACCACAGCCAATCACAAAACTGGCAGAAGACTTACCAGAATGCTATGAACAGTTTATGAGCATTGCTCATACATTGGAAGAACATTATCGTGATATGCAGGATATGGAATTTACGATCCAGGAAGGAAAACTGTACTTCTTACAGACAAGAAATGGTAAGAGAACAGCGCCAGCCGCACTTCGTATCGCCTGCGAATTAGTAGATGA
>JABLTP010088829.1_pt1 | contig 13883 bp, 13 predicted proteins | sample 7160111 | NCBI WGS metagenome assembly JABLTP01 (sample SAMN14651227, study PRJNA627086) | human gut metagenome | isolation source: feces | host: Homo sapiens
ATAATTGTGGCAGGTATTGTAATGTTATTTATGCCAATACCGGCTCTGCAGTTCTTGCACCGTTTTTCAAAACTAAATCCAATACTTTTTTAAGTATTAGCATACCTCCATGACAATCAATTTCAACTGTATCTTCTCCTGTATAAGAATGTGGATTTTTCATTACAATAACAAGAACCTGGTCTAATGTTTTATCACCATCCATTATATGTCCATAATGAACAGTATGACTTTCAACATTTGCTAATTTTTTATTTTTGTTAGCTGGTCTGAAAATCTTATCTACCACTTCTATCGCTTCATCGCCACTTACTCTTATTATTCCTATTCCTGAATTACCTGCCGCTGATGAAATAGCAGCTATTGTATCCGTAATTTTCATATAACTCCAATCTGTTTATTCTTCAAATAAACATAAAAATCCACTTTAATATATCTAAACTAGTATAGCACACAACATCTTTTTTATAAAGAAAAAAATCTTATTTACACGGATTGTTACGTGCTTACATAATCCTGCCAAAAAATAAGACTCAGGGCATTTTTTCCCTGAGTCTTTAATAAGATACTTTAATTATCTGGCATCTTTCTTTAACATAACTACAACATGTCTGTATGGTTCATCACCTTCACTCTTTGTTGTACAGAACTTATCGTTCTGAAGAGCTGAATGAATAATTCTTCTTTCATAAGGATTCATTGGCTCAAGAGCTACCGGTTTTTTAATTCTCTTAACCTTTAAAGAGATATTACGTGCAAGATTTTCAAGTGTAGCTTTTCTACGTTCTCTGTAGTTTTCTGTGTCAAGTTTAACTCTATTAAACTTTTCACTTTCTTTGTTGATTACAAGACTTACAAGATACTGTAATGAATCAAGAGTCTGTCCTCTCTTTCCAATAAGTATTCCCATGTCTTCTCCAATAATATTAATGTTGACAATGTTTTCTTTTTCATTTTCAACAATTTTAATATCAATCTTAACTGTAAGTTCCATTGCTGTGAATACTTTGTTTAAAAATTCTCTTGCAATATCTTCTACAGACTGATTTTTCTTAGCCTTAATAATTGCAGGTTTGCTACCGATTCCTAAGAATCCATTTGAACCTTTTTCAATTACTTCATATTCTAATTTTGCAGCCTCAATACCAAGGTCGATACATGCATTAGTTATGGCTTCATCAACATTTTTACCTTTATATTCTTTGAATTCCATAATTTTGCCTCAATCTTTATTATTTTTCATTACGTTTGTTAAATTCACTAACCATATTAACCTTTGATGCAAGTGAACCTTCTTTCTTGCTCATTGCTTCTTTAGCTTTTCTGATTTTTTCTTCTTTTTCAGCAGCACTCATACCTGAGTTTGAAGATATATTCTTAGCATTAACTTTTGATGCCTCAAGAACTTTTTCTCTATAAATACCTTCTTTTTCTTTTCTCTTAGCTGCCTTTGCTGCAGCCTTATCTTTGTTCTTTTCGATGATTTCATCTATGTCTTCATTCTTAAGAACAAGATTAATAAATATCTGCTGTAATATCATAACCAGCGAACCTGCCATCCAGTACAAACCGATACCTGCTGATAAAATCCAACACATATATACTGACATAAGTGGCATCATAATGTTCATTGCTTTCATTGAACCTGCCATAGGATTGTCAGCCATGTTTGCTGAACCAGCTGCTGAGTTAATTTTTGTTGTTAACTGAACACTTAATAACTGGAATAAACCTGCCAAAATAGGAATAATTAATGCAACTACTATGGTTACCATTCCTGCATTAAACATTGTGCTAGGTGACATACTAAGGTTTAATCCGAAAAAGTTGTTAAACTGTTCGATTTTTGATGCTACTGCCTTATCTGATACATTAAGAATATCCTGTAACTTAATGCCACTCTGTAATTTTATACTGCTATTCCCACGAGTATAACCTGACATTGCATCAATACAACTGTTTAAATCTGCTGTTGAAAGATTCTTTGCAAGCTTGTTTAAACCGAAAAACTCTTTCATCTGACTTAAATCTAATCCATAAAGAACATTTAAATATAATTCTTTAACAGGCTTAACATATGCAGGTACATTCATAATTACTCTGTACAAAGCAAATAAGATAGGCATCTGAATAATAAGCTGTAAACAACTACCTGTAGGAGATGTACCATACTTATCATATACAGACTTAATTTCTTCCTGCATTGCCAACTGTGACTGCTGATTTTTCTTGTCCTTATACTTCTTCTGAATCTCCTGAATTTCAGGGTTCATTGCAGCATTAAGTTTTGTGAACTTCTGCTGTTTAATAGTCATTGGAAGCATTAACATTCTTACTACAATAGTAAAAAGGATAATACAGAAACCAATGTTGTATATTCCAAGTGCAGCAAAACCATCATAAATAAATTCTAAGATTTTACCTAAAATCCATGCAAATGGTCCTAAAATTCCACCTGTCTGTGTTGCTAATATAAAATTTTCCACTTAGTCCTCCTTAAGGGACGGGATCATAACCACCTTTGTGAAAGTGATTACACCTTAAAATCCTTCTTATTGCAAGATAAGAACCTTTTAAGGGCCCATATTTCTGTAAAGCTTCCAACGCATATTGTGAACATGTAGGTATATATCTGCAACAGGGCTGTCCCTTTAAAGGTGAAAGAAAGATTCTGTAAAACTTTACCATTCCAATTAAAATAAAATTCAGTGCCTTTCCAAACCCTTTTACAATATTATTAAAAACCTTCATTCCATTCACCACCTTTTCCCAGTGAAAAAACTTCTTTACAATGAAAGCTTATCTTTCCAATTAGTTACAATAATAAATAAGTGAGAATAATTATAATTATAAGTATAAATATAACTAATTCCCATAAATATTTCAGATATAAAAACTACCACCTAGTTTTCATCCAAAATATTATGAAGCTTTGCCAAATGCAATAATGCACTTTCAACTTCTTTGTAAGTTTTGTCCTTAGCAGTGTTACGTGCTATTACGACTATGTCCAAACTACTATTGAACATATTTGAATTTAGTCTGTAGGCTTCTCTTATTAAGCGGGTTAGGTGATGTCTCACTACACTATTTCCTACTTTTTTACTTACTGAAATTCCTAATCTATTAATGCTTAAATTATTTTGAGCAACATACATAACTAAATATCTGTTTGCTTTTGATTTTCCTTTAACGTAAACGTTTTGAAAATCACTGTTCTTCTTTAATGAATCATAATTTTTCTTAATTTCCATTTTGCCAGTTCTCCTATTAAGTAATCTTTTACCTCATAGAATGTTACAAAAAGAAAAAAAGGTCACATTTGAATGCGACCTAAGCTGATAATTTTTTTCTTCCTTTTGCTCTTCTGCTAGCTAAAACTTTTCTACCACCTGCAGTGCTCATTCTTTTTCTAAATCCATGAACTTTTGATTTCTGTCTTTTCTTTGGCTGAAATGTCATCTTCATAATAAGGCACCTCCTTTTCTGCTTCATAGTAAAACATCGTTATTATTATAAATGTAAGAATATGCGTAGTCAAGCATTAATTAAACCATATTTTAAATATATTTTCAACTTTTTTGAAAAAATAATAATTTTATCCCTCTTTTTTGATTTACATAAAATTTTTGCTGATTTACATAAAGTTATCAACCAAATGTTAATAACATGTTAATAACTTTTATTTTTTAATGTCCTTTTTTAACACTTTTTAACTTTTTTAACTTTTTTTTGTTAATAACATTTGATACTTTTTGTTGATAAATGTCGAATTTATGTAAATCAAATCTCCTAATTTTTCAATTTTATGTAAACAAGTATTTTTTTGTTTTTTTATTATTTTTTAATTTTTTTATTTTTTATTCATAAACTTTTATGTTATGTCTTTCTTCCTATTAAAAAGTATATTACTAAATATATTGAAAATCCACCTTATTTGATGTATTATATTATTTGAATGGGCTTTTATACCTTTTAGAATATTTAGGAGGGAATTATGTTAGACGATTTAAAAGAAAAATGGCCTGAAATTCTCGATTTTTTCAAACAGGAATATGATATTGCTGATGTTTCGTTCAAAACTTGGATTTTGCCCTTAGAAGTGGAATCCTTTGAGAATAACATGATTACTTTGGTTTTCCCGGGTGAAAGTGGAAAGACCGGTCTTCAGTATATTAACAAAAAATATCTTGCATTACTTAAGATTTCTATTGAAGAAACTTTGAATCAGGAACTTGAACTTCAGATTATACTTCCAAACGAGACAGTGTCTAAGATTGAAGATGAGTCATCTAAGATTTCATCTGTTAGTCAGGAAGATATTTCTTTAGAAAATAGAATATTAGATGCAAATCTTAATAAAAAATATACTTTTGATTCCTTTGTAGTAGGATCAAACAATAATATTGCTCAGGTTACGTCTTTAGCTGTAGCTGAGTCTCCCGGCGATGTTTATAACCCATTGTTTATTTACGGTGGTGTTGGACTTGGAAAGACTCATCTTATTCAGTCCATTGGTAACTTTGTATTAAAAAACAACCCTTCAGCTAAGGTTTTGTATACTACTAGTGAGTCATTTACCAACGAAGTTATTGATTTACTTAGAAAAAAGAAAACTAATCAGGAAGAGATTATTGAATTTCGTAAGAAATACCGAAGTGTTGATGTTTTACTTATAGACGATATTCAGTTTATTTCCGGTAGAGACAGAACACAAGAAGAAATTTTCAATATTTTCAATGATTTATTTATGAAACATAAGCAGATTGTTTTAACTTCCGATAAGAAGCCTAAAGATATGGAAGGTATTGCCGAAAGACTTATTAGCCGTTTTGAGCAGGGACTTACTGTTGATATTCAGAACCCTGACTATGAAACACGTATGGCTATCTTAAAGAAGAAGGCTGAAACTTCAGGCTATAACATAGATGAAGGTGTATTGCAGTATATTGCTAACCACTTTGTTTCTAACGTCAGGGAACTTGAAGGTTCTCTTACACGTGTTATTACATTTTCAAAGATTAGTCACTCTCCAATTACAGTTGATTTTGCATCAGGTGTACTTCAGGAGCTTGTGGCACCTAATCAGGAGAATGCCATTACATGTGAATACATTATTAATATAGTAGCAGATCATTTCCAGATATCTCCTACTGATATATGTTCAAAAAAGAAGAGTCGTGAGTTTGCATATCCACGTCAGATTTGTATGTACTTATGTAGAGTATTTACAGATGAAAAATTAGAAACTATTGGTGCTGCCTTGAAGAAAACTAATCACGCAACTGTTAGCTATGGCTATGACAAAATCAAATCAGAAATCGAAACAGACTCTAAGACAAGAGATCTTATAGATGTTCTTAAAAAGAAGATTAATCCTAACTAGTTATTAACATTTTCAATAGAGTTATTAACATTTGGTTGATAATTTAGTTAATAACTTACAGTTTTTGTGTTAATAACTTGTTGATAGCCTTTGTTTTTGTTAACAATTTGTCATAATTTGATGTTAATTGTCGAAAACTCAAAAGTTAGTAACTGACATTTTCAGGTTTATTATTTGCAAGTTATTAACAAGTTATTATTTTTCGAACTTCCTTTATTCACAAGGGATTCGACTACTTATTAACATATTAACGTTGCTTATTATTATTATTATTATTATTTAATATATATATTTATTTATGCGTACTTACGTACCGTTATTTTTATGATAAAGGAGATTTATAATGAAACTAGTTTGTAAAAAATCAGATTTGATTACAGGTATTAATATTGTAATGAAAGCTGTATCATCAAAAACTACAATGTCAATTCTTGAATGCATTCTTATTGATGCAACTGAAGGAGAAATTAAATTTACTGCTAACGATATGGAATTGGGAATAGAAACTAAAGTTGAAGGTGAAATTATTGAAGCTGGTAGTATTGCCATTGATGCTAAGATTTTTTCAGAAATTGTTCGTAAACTTCCTGATAATGATGTTGTTATTGAAGTTAACGATGAAACAAAGGCTAATATTACCTGTGAAAATTCAAAATTTAATATTCTTGTAAAATCAGCAGATGATTTTTCTTATTTACCTGAAATTGAAAAGAAAGATAAGATTACTCTTTCACAGTTTGCTTTAAAGGAATTAATAAGACAGACTATTTTCACTGTTAATGATGCAGATAAGAATAAGATTTTAACAGGTGAATTGTTTGAAGTTATGGGTAACAGGCTTAAAGTTGTTGCTCTTGATAAGTTTAGAATTGCCATTAGAAACATGGAATTAAAAGAGGACTATGGTAACTTTAAAGTTTTAGTTCCCGGTAAGTCATTAAATGAAATTAGCAAAATCTTAAATGGTGGTGTTGATGATGAGGTAAATATTTATTTCACATCTAACCATATCTTATTTGAATTTGATGAAACAAAAGTTGTTTCAAGATTAATTGAATGCAGTAATTATTTTGATACTGATAAGATGATTAGTAATGATTATAAGACTAAGATTACTATTAACAAAAAAGAAATGGCTAACTGTATTGACAGAGCAACTCTTTTAATAAAAGAAGGAGACAAGAAACCTGTATTCTTAACTATTAAGGATACAGAAATGGAATTGTCAATTAATACATTTATTGGTTCAATGGATGAAAGTATCCCTATTGTAAGAGAAGGTTCTGACATGATGATTAGCTTTAATCCAAAATTCCTTATTGACATTTTAAGAGTTTTAGATAGTGAAGAAGTAAACATTTATTTCACTAATCCTAAGGCACCTTGTTTTATCAGAGATGATGAAAACAGTTACATTTATGTAGTGCTTCCTGTTGTACAGTAAAATAGTTTAGAGAGGAGATAGTACAAATAATATTTTTCGTTTGTATTAATTTGGATAAAAATGGAAATAACTATAAAAGATGATTTTATAAAATTAGGTCAGGCATTAAAACTTGCCGGTCTTGTTGACTCAGGTGTGGATGCTAAGTTTGTTATCCAGGATGGTCAGGTTAAAGTCAACGGAGAAGTTGACACAAGACGTGGAAAAAAACTTTATGCTGGAGATACATTTGAGTTTGAAGGAACAGTGGTAACTGTAAAATAATGATTGTAACAAAGATAGAACTTAGCAATTTTAGAAATTACGATTCTCTTAGTTTGGAATTAGATGATAAAACTAATATTTTATATGGCAAAAACGCTCAGGGAAAGACAAATGTGTTAGAGGCTATTTATCTTTGCAGCACAACTAAATCACATAGAAGTAGCAAAGATGCAGAACTTATAAAGTTTGAAAATAATGAAGGTCACATAAAACTTTTTATTAACAAAAAAGGCAGAGAGTATAGAATAGACATTCATTTGAGAAAAAATAAGTCAAAAGGAATAGCGATAAATGGAATACCAATTAAGAAAGCCAGTGAGCTTTTTGGAATATTTAATGTAATATTTTTTTCCCCGGAGGATTTGGATATTATAAAAAACGGACCAGCTGAAAGAAGAAGGTTTGTGGATATGGAGTTATGTCAACTAGATAAAATATATGTTTATAATTTAATTAACTACAATAAGGTTTTGGGACAAAGAAATCAGTTATTAAAAGACATATATATGAAACCGGAACTTGAAGATACTCTGGATGTATGGGATATGCAGCTTGCAGAGTATGGAAGTAAGGTTATTAAGAGAAGAGAACAGTTTATAAAAGATATTAACAAGATTATAAAGCCAATTCACAGAAAACTTACAGAGAACAGCGAAGAAATAGAAGTTGTTTACAAAAAGAGTTGCAATGAAGATGAGCTTTATAACAAAATTATAGAAAACAGAAAGAAAGACATTAAGCTGAAAAGTACGTCAGCAGGTCCACATAGAGATGATATTTTATTTTTTAACAAAGATATTAATATTAGAACCTATGGAAGTCAGGGACAGAAAAGAACTGTTGCTCTGTCGCTTAAGTTGGCGGAAATAGAGTTGGTCAAGTCTTTGATTAATGACACACCAGTGTTATTATTAGATGATGTTTTGTCAGAACTTGATTCGGACAGACAGAATCACTTACTAAAAAGTTTAGATGAAATTCAAACTGTAATAACATGTACAGGTTTAGATGAATTTATTGAAAATCGATTTAGTATAAATAAAGTTTTCCAGGTAACAAAAGGCAAAATTGAAGAAAGAACTGTTTAAAAAGCAATAAAAAATATAATCCGTTATTGCAAATACTGAAAGGAGTTACGAATGGGTAACAATACTAACGTTGAAAATGAATATGGAGCAGATCAGATACAGGTATTGGAAGGGCTTGAAGCTGTAAGAAAAAGACCGGGTATGTATATAGGTTCAACTTCATCAAGAGGTCTTCATCATTTAGTATATGAAATTGTTGACAATGCGGTAGACGAGGCATTGGCAGGATATTGTGATACTATTGATGTTCAGATTAATGAAGATAATTCTATTACAGTAAGAGATGATGGTCGAGGAATACCTACAGACATTAATACAAAGACAGGAAAACCTGCAGTTGAAGTAGTATTTACAGTACTTCATGCCGGAGGAAAATTCGGCGGTGGAGGATATAAAGTATCAGGTGGACTTCACGGAGTAGGTGCTTCAGTTGTTAATGCATTATCTAAATGGTTAGAAGTTAAGGTTTGTCGTGGTGGAAAAGTTCACTATCAGAAGTATGAGTATGGTAAGGTTGTAGAACCGCTAACTGTTATCGGTGATTGTAATCCTGATTTTACAGGAACAGAAGTAAAATTCTTACCTGACGACACTATATTTGAAGATACAGTTTATGATTATAAAACACTTGAAATCAGATTAAGAGAGACAGCTTTCCTTACAAAAAATCTTAAAATCGTATTGAGAGATGTTAGAGAAGAAAAGCCAATAGAGAAAACATTCCACTATGAAGGTGGCATAAAGGAATTTGTAAATTACTTAAATAAAGGAAAACAGGAATTATATGATGATGTAATTTATTGTGAAGGCACAGTTAATAATGTTTATGTTGAAGTTGCAATGCAGCATAATGATGCATATACAGAAAACACTTTAAGCTTTGTAAATAACATTAACACACCTGAGGGTGGTACACAGGTTGAAGGTTTCAAGAGAGCAATTACAAAAACATTTAATAACTATGCAAAACAGAACAAGATTTTAAAAGAAAACGAAGAAAATCTTTCAGGTGATGACTTTAGAGAAGGTCTTACAGCCATCATTAGTGTAAAGATTGAAGATCCTCAGTTTGAAGGTCAGACAAAACAGAAACTTGGAAACAGTGAAGCAAGAGCTGCAGTTGAAGGTGTAATGAGTGAACAGTTAACTTATTATCTTGAACAGAATCCGGCAATTGCAAAAATTATTTGTGAAAAAGCTGTTTTGGCTAAAAGAGCAAGAGATGCTGCAAGAAAAGCCAGAGAAGCAACAAGAAAGACTGCATTATCAGTGGCAGCCCTTCCGGGAAAACTTGCAGACTGTTCAGATAAGAACCCTGAAAACTGTGAAATATTTATAGTCGAAGGTGATTCAGCCGGTGGTTCAGCTAAGAAGGCAAGAACAAGAGCAACACAGGCAATACTTCCACTTAGAGGTAAGATTCTTAACGTAGAAAAAGCACGTATTGATAAGATTATGGACAATGCGGAAATCAGAACAATGATTACAGCTTTTGGTACAGGGATTCAGGAAGACTTTGACATAACAAAACTTAGATATAACAAGATTATTATTATGACTGATGCCGATGTTGACGGCGCTCATATCGATACACTTATGCTTACATTCTTCTATAGATTTATGCCTGAGTTAATTAAGGATGGCCATGTATACCTTGCAATGCCACCACTTTATCAGGTAACAAGAAATAAGAAGAACTATTATGCATACAGTGATGATGAGTTAAATCAGATACTTACTGAAATTGGACGTGATAATCAGAACAAGATTCAGCGTTACAAAGGTTTAGGTGAAATGGATGCAAGTCAGTTATGGGAAACAACAATGGATCCTAATACAAGAATTTTAAAACAGGTAAAAATTGACGAAGATAAATTATCAGAAATGGATCAGACATTTACAATACTTATGGGGGATGATGTAGAGCCAAGAAGAGAATTTATTGAAGCAAATGCAAAATTTGTTAAAAACTTAGATATATAGGAGGAAAATATAAGTGGACGATAAGATATTTGACAAGATTCATGAAGTAGACTTAAAAGAAACCATGGAAACCTCTTATATAGATTATGCCATGAGCGTAATTGCATCAAGAGCATTACCTGATGTAAGAGATGGTTTAAAGCCGGTTCAGCGTAGAGTACTTTACTCAATGGTTGAACTTAATAACGGACCCGACAAGCCACACAGAAAATGTGCCCGTATCGTTGGTGATACAATGGGTAAATTCCATCCACATGGTGATAGTTCTATTTACGGAGCATTGGTTAACATGGCTCAGGAATGGAATACAAGATATCCTTTAGTTGATGGCCATGGTAACTTTGGTTCAGAAGATGGTGATGGTGCTGCCGCAATGCGTTACACTGAAGCACGTCTTAGCAAAATATCAATGGAAATGGTTGCAGATATTAACAAGGACACTGTTGAATTTACACCAAACTTTGATGAAACAGAAAAAGAACCATCAGTACTTCCATCAAGATATCCTAACCTTTTGGTTAATGGAACAAGTGGTATTGCCGTAGGTATGGCAACAAATATACCACCACATAACTTAACAGAAACAATAAATGCAATTGTAAAAATAATTGACAATAAAGTAGAGGAAAACAGAGACACAACCATAGAAGAAATTATGGAAATTATTAAGGGACCTGATTTCCCTACAGGTGCTACAATCTTAGGTAGAAAAGATATTGAGCAGGCTTACAGAACAGGACGTGGAAAAATTAAAACACGTGCAGTTTCTGAAATTGAAACAATGGACAATGGAAAGAGCAGAATTATTGTAACTGAACTTCCATACATGGTTAACAAAGCCAAGTTAGTAGAAAAGATTGCAAGTCTTGTAAAAGAAAAGAAAGTTGATGGAATAACAGACTTAAGAGATGAGTCAGATCAGGAAGGAACACGTGTTGTAATTGAAGTAAGACGTGATGCCAATGCTAATGTTATTTTAAATCAGCTTTATAAACATACACAGTTACAGGATTCTTTTGGTGTAATTATGTTAGCATTAGTTGACGGAGAACCAAAAGTATTAAACCTTCTTCAGATGTTAGATGAATATTTGAAACATCAGAAGGATGTTGTAACAAGAAGAACAAAGTTCGAATTAAACAAGGCAGAAGAAAGAGCACACATTATTAAAGGTTTATTAATTGCCCTTGATAACATTGATGAAGTAATAAAAATAATCAGAGGTTCAAGAACAACTGCAGACGCAAAGAAGAACTTAATCGAAAGATTTGGTCTTTCAGATGCACAGTCACAGGCAATTGTTGATATGAGACTTCGTCAGTTAACAGGTTTGGCAAGAGAAGACCTTGAAGCAGAATACGCTGACTTAATGGCAAAGATTGATTACTTAAAATCTATTCTTGCAGATGAAAACAAACTTCTTACAGTAATAAAAGAAGAAATTGAAGTTATTAGAGATAAGTTTGGCGATGAGAGAAGAACAAAGATAGGAATAAATGTTGGAGATTTATCTGATGAAGATTTAATTCCTGAAGAAGATACAGTTGTAGCAATGACTAACTTAGGTTACATAAAGAGAATGACTGTAGACAACTTCAAGTCACAGAACCGTGGCGGTAAGGGAATAAAGGGAATGCAGACTATAGACAAAGACTTTATGAAGGATATGTTTATGGTTTCAACTCATGACTATATTCTTTTCTTAACTAATACAGGAAGAATCTACAAACTGAAATGTTATGAAATACCTGAAGCAGGAAGAACAGCAAGAGGTATGGCAATTGTAAACTTATTGCAGTTACAGCCTGGCGAAAAGATTTCTGCAATGGTACAGATGAAAGAATTTGAAGAAGACAAGTACCTTATTATGGCAACAAAGAAAGGTACTATTAAGAAAACACCTATAATGGCATATACAAATATCAGAAAGAGTGGTATTCAGGCTATTACTTTACGTGAAGACGATGAGTTAATAGATGTAACTATCTCAGATAACAATGATAATATTATGCTTATTACAAAGAAAGGTCAGGGAATTAAGTTCCGTGAAACAGATGTCCGTGAAACAGGACGTTCAGCAATGGGTGTTAGAGGCATTGAATTAAATCAGGATGATGAAGTAATTTCAATGCAGTTAGAATCACAGGGCGAATGTGTTCTTATTGTATCAGCTAATGGTATGGGTAAACGTACACCATTTACAGACTTTAAGTTACAGAACCGTGGCGGTAAGGGTGTAAAATGCTATAAGATATCCGATAAAACAGGAGAGATTGTAGGAGCTAAGGCAGTAAATGATGGAAACGAAATTATGATGATTACAAACGAAGGTATTGTAATTAGAATGTTCGTTGACGACATCTCAATTCTTGGAAGAGTAACACTTGGTGTTAAATTAATGAATACAGGTGACAAGGATGATATTGTTGTTGCAAGTATAACAAAAGTTAAGGAAAGTGTTACAGAAGCAGATGCATTAGAAGCAGCAAGATTATCAGAAGAAAATGAAACATTAGCCGAAGGTAGTGAAGAACTATCAGAAGATTCAAATTCTGAAGATAATTAATAATTACTAAAAGGTGACTACATGGTCGCCTTTTACTTTATAAAAATGCCGGAAGGATAAAAGTAAAATGAGAAACATAGATTCAAGTGAAATTACAAAAAACATAAAAGAAATGTGCATAGAAGCAAATCATTTTCTAGCACCGGATATGGAAAGAGTATTTAAAAAAGCAAAGGAAAATGAAGAGTCAAAATTAGGATGCCAGATACTTGAGCAGTTAGATGAAAATTTGAAAATAGCTGCAGAAGATATGATACCAATTTGTCAGGACACAGGAATGGCAGTAGTTTTTATTGAAATAGGTCAGGACGTACATATAGAAGGCGAAAACTTAGAAGATGCAATAAACGAAGGTGTTCGTCAGGGATATGTTGACGGCTACCTTAGAAAGTCAGTAGTAAGTGATCCTATAATAAGAGAAAACACAAAAGACAATACTCCGGCAGTAATACATTATAGTATAGTTCCGGGCGAAAATATAAAAATAACAGTAGCTCCAAAAGGATTTGGCAGTGAAAATATGAGTAAGGTATTTATGTTAAAACCTGCAGATGGAATAGAAGGCGTAAAAGATGCAGTATTAACAGCAGTAAAAGAGGCCGGTCCTAACGCATGCCCTCCAATGGTAGTAGGTGTTGGAATAGGTGGAACATTTGAAAAATGTGCAATACTTGCAAAAAAAGCTTTGGCAAGGCCTGCAGACAGCAATTCAGAAATTCCATATGTAAAAGAATTAGAGGAAGAACTTTTAACTAAAATAAATAAATTAGGAATAGGACCGGGAGGCTTAGGCGGAACACAGACAGCATTATCCGTTAATGTAGAAACATATCCTACACATATAGCAGGCTTACCTGTAGCAATAAACATTTGTTGTCATGTTAACAGACATATAAGCAGAACACTATAAGGAGAACCATAATGAATAGAAACATAACAGCACCATTATCAGATGAAGTAGCAAAAGAATTAAAAAGCGGTGATTATGTATATATAACAGGTACAATATATACTGCAAGAGATGCAGCCCATAAAAGAATGTGGGAAGCATTAGAAAAAGGTGAAGAACTTCCTATAGAAATGAAAAACAACATAATCTATTATATGGGACCATCACCTGCAAGAGAAGGAAGACCAATCGGTTCAGCCGGA
>JABLTP010092556.1_pt1 | contig 13879 bp, 10 predicted proteins | sample 7160111 | NCBI WGS metagenome assembly JABLTP01 (sample SAMN14651227, study PRJNA627086) | human gut metagenome | isolation source: feces | host: Homo sapiens
ATGTTCCGATCTCTTCGATGAATCTTCCGTCTCTTGGGGATCTGGAATCTGCAACGATGATTCTATAGAAAGGTGCTTTTTTCTGACCCATTCTTCTCAGTCTGATTTTTACTGCCATTTTAATTTCCTCCTTAAGGTTATCCTTGTTTATTATAGTTTTATTTGTTTATTTAAAAGGGAAGCTTAAAGTCGCCTCTTTTACCGCTTTTACCACCCAGCATGCCAGGCATCTGTTTCATCATCTTTCTGGTCTGATCAAACTGTTTAACCATCCGGTTGACTTCCGCAATATCTACACCTGCGCCCTGAGCGATTCGTTTCTTTCTGGACGGGTTCAAAAGATCCGGGTTGGCTCTTTCTTTCGGAGTCATGGAAAGGATGATGGCTTCTTTTCTCGCCATGTCTTTCTCATCGATCATACCCTCGATGTCTTTTGCTTTGTTTCCCAGTCCGGGAAGCATGTTCAATACACTGGAAATACCGCCCATGTTCTTCATCTGGTTCATGCTCTCCAGATAATCGTCAAAGCCAAATGTTGCTTTCTTAATCTTCTGTTCCATCTCACGGGCTTTGTCCTCGTCGATGTTCTGCTGAGCTTTTTCAATCAGGCTCATCACATCGCCCATTCCCAGGATACGGGAAGCCATACGATCCGGGTAGAACTGTTCGAGATCGGAAAGTTTCTCTCCCATACCTACATACAGAATCGGTTTTCCACTGATTGCTTTGATAGAAAGTGCCGCACCGCCTCGGGTATCACCATCCATCTTTGTTAAAATCACGCCGTCAATGCCCACCTTCTGATTGAAGGACTCTGCCACATTGACTGCATCCTGACCGGTCATCGCGTCAACTACCAGAATGGTCTGATCCACATTGACTTCTTCTTTGATCCGGATCAGTTCCTGCATCATATCTTCATCTACATGAAGACGACCGGCAGTATCGAGGATCACAACGTTAAAGTTCTGATTCTTTGCATGTTCAATCGCTGCTTTGGCGATGTTTACCGGGTTCTGTTTATCTCCCATCGAGAAAACTTCCACACCCTGTTTTTCACCGTTGATCTGCAGCTGTGTGATTGCTGCCGGACGATAAACATCACAGGCTACAAGCAATGGCTTTCTGCCTTTTGCTTTCAGCTTTCCGGCGATCTTTGCTGTGGTTGTTGTCTTACCTGCACCCTGAAGGCCTGCCATCATGATAACAGTAATCTCTCCTGCCGGGCGCAACGCGATCTCCGTGGTCTCACTTCCCATCAGAGATACCAGTTCATCGTTTACGATCTTGATCACCATCTGCCCCGGATTCAGTCCGTTCATCACATCCTGACCGATCGCACGTTCCTGTACCGCTTTGATAAACTGTTTTACCACTTTAAAACTGACATCTGCTTCCAGAAGTGCCATCTTAACTTCTTTTAATGCTACCTTTACATCTGCCTCGGTCAGACGGCCTTTGCTTCTCAGGTTTTTGAATACATTCTGCAGTTTTTCAGTTAAACTTTCAAATGCCATGTATTATAACTCCTCTAATATGCTGTGGGATAAAGTCTCGATCCGGTTCATCACCTGATTCAGATCTTTTTCCTCATAGTGTTGTGTCAGTCCGTGAATCTCATGTACCTTCTCGCGGACCGCTACGAACTTTTCTACCAGATGCAGTTTTTCTTCATATTCTTCCAGTATTCTGGTACTGCGCTTCACCAGATCATGAACCCCCTGCCGGCTGATTCCCTGATCCTGCGCCACCTCGCTGAGCGAATAATCATTCAACACAACATCTTCGTAAACATTCTGCTGATGCTCCGTCAGCAGTTCGCCATAAAAATCATATAACAATGCCTGTCTCGCAAGCTTATCCATGTTCATCACCTTGGACATCATACAACAATCTTTCATGGGTGTCAAGTACTTTTTCTTGACATCGTCATTTTATGATGTTGGAGGCAAAAGGTATTTTATTTTTCTTCCACAAACACATATTTTTTCAGCCGTTTAAAAGCTTCCTGCACTCTGCTGAGTGGCAGTGCCAGGTTTACGCGGATGCCGTACGGGGCAAAAAACGGGCGACCGTCCTGCCATGCCACACCTACATCCCAACCGGCTTTGAGGACCTCGTCGATGGTTTTTCCATGTGTCTTACACCATTCTTCGCAGTCCAGGAACAGCATATAGGTTCCCTGCGGGCGGCTTAATGTGACACCGTGAAAGTGTTCTTTGATGAAATCGCAGGCATAGGAAACATTTCCGCTCAGTACCCGGCACAGTTCATCCACCCACTCATAGCCTTCCGGTTTATATGCACCGATCAGCGCATACATGGAAAGTACATTCATCGCATTATAGTGTGATTTACTGCTGGCTGCCATCACCCGGTCACGAAGATAGGAATTGTAAATGATATGATAACTTCCCACCAGGCCTGCCAGGTTAAAGGTTTTGCTCGGCGCATACATCGCCACGGTGCGGTTTCTCGCATCCTCGCTGACAGACTGTGCCGGCGTATGATGATATCCTTCCAGGATCAGATCCGACCAGATCTCATCGGAGATAACCACGCAGTCATTGGCCTTATATACTTCCATCGCTTTTTCAATCTCCCAGCGTTCCCATACCCGGCCACACGGGTTATGGGGATTACAGAAGACTGCCACATGGATATGATGCTCTTTGATCTTCGCATCCATATCTTCATAATCCATTCTCCAGATTCCTTCCGCATCTTTTTTCAGCGGACTGTGAACCATCTTATATCCATAATTTCCGATACTTCCGGTAAATCCGATATAAGTCGGGCTATGCAGAAGCACTGCATCCCCCGGACTTGCAAATGCCTGTAATGTAGACAGAACACCGCCGAGTACACCATTTTCATACCCGATCGCCTCCGCAGTCAGTCCCTCTACACCGTTTCGTTTCGTCTGCCAGTCGATAATCTCCTGAAAATACTCTTCCCGCGGATCAAAATATCCAAATGCCGGGTGCTTTACTCTCTCCGCAATTGCCTCCTGTACAGTCGGTACTGTCGCAAAATTCATATCCGCCACCCACATCGGAATAATATCAAATCCCTCTTTTGGTTTCGCCGGACTTCCCTGTCCGTCTTCACTGAGACCATCTACCGCAATCGCATCCATACCGTGACGATCCATGATCGTTGTAAAATCGTATTTCATTTGTAAAAACCTCCATGTATATAATTACTCTTATCAGTAACTGCTCCACACCTTCACAGTTATCTTTATTATATATGTTTTCTGTATAAAGCACAAATGTAAAAGCAGGCAGGAATACTATCTGAAACTAGTTTCCTGCCCGTTTTCCCATTACTTTATTGTCTGTACATTCGTTTGTATTCAGGAAAGCTTCGGGAATAACGCTTTCACCGTCGGATAGATCTGCACAAATTTCCGATACTGTGTCTCGTATTTTTCTGCGATCTCCGGATCCGGTTCTACGGTTTCCACCACTTTCACGATCCTTGCAGCCGCCTCTTCCACCGATGCAAAGGTTCCATCCGCAACTGCAGCAAGCATCGCACCGCCAAGCGCCGGTCCCTCCTCGGAAGCGATCCGGTCTACTTTGATGTTCAATACATTGGCAATGATCTTTCTCCACAGCGGACTCTTCGCTCCACCACCGCAGATCTTGGTTCTCTCGATATGAATCCCCAGAGATTTTGCTATCTCAAAAGAATCACGGATCGCAAATGCCACGCCTTCCAGAACCGCCTGGGTCATATCCGCACGTGTGGTATCCATGGACATGCCGATAAAGGTTCCTCTCGCCTGCGGATCATTATGCGGAGAGCGTTCTCCCATCAGATACGGTAAGAAGAATACATGATTTTCTCCCAGCTTTTCAATTGCTTCCTGCTCTTTTCCGTAATCTTTCGTTCCGATAATGGTATCCATCCACCATTTATTGCAGGATGCCGCACTCAGCATGCATCCCATCAGATGATAATGTCCGTCAGCATGGGCAAATGCATGCAGGGCATTGTGTGGATCCACGCCGAAATTTTCACTGGAAATAAAGATTGTTCCGCTGGTTCCCAGAGACACATTACACTGACCATCTCCCACTGTACCGGTTCCCACTGCTGCCGCAGCATTATCCCCGGCACCCGCTGCCACCAGACAGGTTTCCGGCAGTCCCAGCTCTTTTGCTACCTCCGGTTTTAATATGCCCACTTTTTCATAACTTTCAAAAAGTTCCGGCATCTGTTCCCTGCTGGCGCCACAGATTTCCATCATCTGTTCTGACCAGCATTTGTTTTTCACATCCAGCAGAAGCATACCGGATGCATCGGAGTAATCACAGCAATGTACACCGGTCAGACAGTATGCCAGATAGTCTTTCGGAAGCATAATTTTACAAATCTTCGCAAAATTTTCCGGCTCATTTTCCTTTATCCACAGAAGCTTCGGTGCGGTAAATCCGGCAAATGCGATATTCGCCGTATATTCAGACAGTTTTTCTTTTCCGATCACCTGATTCAGATAATCGGTTTCTTTTGTGGTTCGCCCGTCGTTCCACAGAATCGCCGGGCGGATCACCTGATCCTTCTCATCCAGAATAACCAGACCATGCATCTGTCCGCCAAAGCTGATACCTGCCACTTCCGTCGCATCAATCTTGCTGATCAGTTCCTTGATTCCCTCTTTTGACTGTTCCCACCAGTCTTCCGGATTCTGTTCTGACCAGCCCGGATGTGGAAAGGACAGCGGATATTCTCTGGATACGATATTGACAACCTGTCCTTCCTGATCCATCAGCAGAAGTTTTACTGCAGATGTTCCAAGGTCTACGCCGATATAATATTTCATCTTTTTCCTCCTGTATCTATTATGTACAAGAGCGTGTTCAAATAAATTTCAAACACGCTCTGTCATCTGATCCATTTTTATTTTATGCGAAAGGATTTTCTGTCGGATATCTGTCTCCCTTCGGATGGTTGTATCCGATCTCATCCGGTGTTACGCCGATGTATTTGAATACTTCAAACAGTGCTTTTCCATAGTGTCCGAATGCAACGGCTCCGTGATGTGGATAGCCTTTTTCGATCAGCTCATGACGATAGAATCTTCCCATCTCCGGAATCGCGAAGATACCGATGCCACCGAAGGAACGGGTAGCAACCGGAAGTACTTCACCGTTTGCCACATAAGCGCGCAGTTTTCCGTCAGCCGTACTCTGCAGACGGAAGAATGTGATATCTCCAGGTACGATATCTCCTTCCAGTGTTCCCTGTGTCACTTCTTCCGGAAGGGATCTTGCCATGATCAGCTGATATTTCATGGAGCAGGAAGTCAGTTTTCCGGTTGTGGTATTACCACAGTGGAATCCCATAAATGTATCTTTATGTGTATAATTATATTTTCCTTTGATTTCACTTTCATACATATCTGCAGGTACGGTATTGTTGATATCCAGCAGGGTTACCGCATCGTTACTTACCATTGTTCCGATAAATTCACTCAGTGCGCCATAGATATCCACCTCACAGGATACTGGGATGCCTCTTCCGGTCAGACGGCTGTTCACATAACACGGAACAAAACCGAACTGCGTCTGGAACGCCGGCCAGCATTTTCCTGCGATGGCAACGTATTTTCTGGATCCTTTGTGTGCTTCGATCCAGTCAAGGAGAGTCAGTTCATACTGTGCCAGTTTTGGAAGAATGGTTGGTTTGTTGTTTCCATCCCCCAGTTCTTTTTCCATATCTGCAACCACTGCCGGAATTCTTTCGTCTCCGTCATGTTTGTGGAATGCTTCGAACAGATCCAGTTCGGAGTTTTCTTCGATCTCCACACCCAGGTTGAACAACTGTTTGATCGGTGCATTACAAGCCATAAAGTCCTGCGGACGCGGACCGAAAGTGATAATTTTCAGATCTTTCAGACCAACAACGGCTCTTGCAATCGGAACAAACTCTTCCATCATCTCAGCGACTTCTTCCGGTGTTCCTACCGGATATTCCGGGATATATGCTTTCAGATTGCGAAGCTGCAGGTTGTAGCTTGCATTCAGCATACCGCAATATGCATCTCCACGTCCCTGTACCAGATTGTCTCCATGCTCTTCTGCTGCCGCAACCACCATACACGGTCCGTCAAAATATTTTACCAGCAGAGTCTCTGCGGTCTCCGGACCGAAGTTCCCAAGATAGACAACCAAAGCATTACATCCTGCTTCCTGCACCTCTTTCAGGGCTTTCTGCATATCCAGCTCACTCTCTACTACGGTTGGACATTCGTACAGTTCTCCCTTATAAGCTGCTGCCACTGCTTTTCTTCTTGACTCGGACAGGGTGATCGGAAAGCAGTCTCTGCTTACGGCTACGATACCTAATTTTACTTCCGGCATGTTCATCATGATCTTATTCCTCCTTGATTTTCTGCAAGTTCATCTTATTTGTTTACTTACTAAACTAATCACACTGTACCACTTGTTATATCTTCCGTCAAGATACTTTTTTAGTTTGCTTTTTTCAATTTGTTTACTTATCAAACAAATTGTGGTATGGTAAATAGCAGTTAAACAAAAAATATTATTACAGGAGGTGTGTGCATGGTCACAGGAAGCAGAGAACTGATCCGGGAGATGAACCGGCGGCTTGTTCTGGAAACCGTTATCAACGATGGCCCCCTTTCCCGGGCGGCTATATCAAAAAAACTGGGACTTACCAAAGCAACGATCTCTGCCATCGTGCAGGATCTGCTGGAGGAACAATATATCGAAGAGATCGGAAGCGATCAGACACAGTACGGCCGTAAACCGATCCTGTTACAATTCTGCCGTCAGAACGGTTATATTATCGCTCTGGATCTCGGTGTGGAACGTACCGTGCTGATGGTCTGTGATCTGCTTGGACAAAACTGTCGACTTCACCAGTATAACTGCCCGTTGGAACGGGATACTTCGATTGATTTCTTGTTGCAGCTCATCCGGAATCAGATCCGTCTTCTTCCCGCCACCCCCTTTGGTGTTGTGGGAATAGGTATCGGTATCCACGGTACCGTCTGCCGGAATGAAATCACCTTCACTCCAAATTATAACCTTGCAGACCTTCCCATCAAAGATACGCTGGAGGACGCTCTGGAGATTCCGGTATGGCTGGAAAATGAAGCAAATCTTTCCGCCCTTGCCGAAAAAACCTTTGTGGAAAATCATAAAAATCTGATCCATGTCAGTATTCATGCAGGTGTCGGTGCGGGGATTATTCTGGATCATCATCTGTATACAGGACTGGCCGGTACAGCCGGAGAGGCCGGTCATATGATCGTCCAGCCCGGCGGTCGTTCCTGTCCCTGCGGCAATCACGGCTGTCTCGAACAATATATATCCGAACCGGCAGTTCTCTCCCGTTACCGGGAGTTATCCGGCCGCACCACGGTCTCCATAGACGATCTGGTCTGGGCCTATAATCAGAAAGAAAACGCTGCTCTGGCTGTGACGGATGAATTTACCACCTATCTTGCCTGCGGAATCAACAACCTCTGGAACCTTTTCTCTCCGGAATGTATCATCCTGAACAGTCAGCTGACCGCTTATCTCCCTCAGCTGCTCCCGGAGATTTTGCAGAAACTTTCCCCACGTTTCCGCGCCACCTGCCATCTGAAGCTTTCTACTCTTCAGGACACCGGAGTACTTCTTGGGGCGGCAAGAGTCTGTATCAGCAAATACCTGGGAACCGAAAAACTGTATTTTTTCGGATTACAACCATAACACACCATTTGACCCGTTGCTCGCGTAATGAAAAGAACCGATAGTTTTTGAAAATACAGAAAACCATCGGTTCTTTTCATTACATCCATTTACAGGATGCCCTTTTATCCCTGCCAGTTTCCGGAATATTTTATATACGCATCCGAACAAACTCTCTGCACATCCGGGAGTACCGCAGAGGCAGCTTCCTCTGTCCCATAGGTACCAGCCGTGATAACATACCATTTCTCAGTATTTAGATTGCTCCAGTCCGTAGTCACAAACACCTGCGCATCAAAACCGTTTCCCCGTATTTTCTTCTTCCTGATATTCCTCTTTCTTTTCTTTCATTGTTTCCTTTCTGAACAGGAATTATAATCATCCTATTTATTTTTCACATTACAAACCCGAATTCTTAACTATTTTGAGCATTCGGGTTTTTATTTTTTTACAATACACTGGTTTTCTAAAATTTCTATAAAAACACAACACATCCCCAAAAACGTATCTTGACTTTCCTCACCATTTTTCCTATACTGCTTTTTGCAACCCTTTTACCCTGATTTTCTGATAAGGATATTTATATTATGTTTGAAATTTTTGTTGATTCTGCTGCGAATATTCCGGCGGAGCTTGTGAAGGCATTTAAGATTAAAGTGCTTTCTTTTGTAAATCTTGTAAATGGTAAAGAAATGACCTGTTTTGATCCGGATCTTACGCCAGAGGAGGAGCGTCAGAAAGGAAAAGATTATTATGATATGGTTCGTGCCGGTGCGGATATCAAGACCGGACTGATCAGCAGTGGTGTCTTTGAAGATGCGTTCCGGGAGGCTCTGGAGGCGGATAAAGATGTGCTTTATTTTTCTCTCAGTAAAAATATCAGTGGAAACTATAATTCCGCAAGAATCGCTGCCGAAGATCTGATGGAATCCGGTAATTATACCAGAAAGATCCGTATGATCGACTCCCTCAACGCTTCCCTGGCACAGGGAATCCTCGCGATCTATGCCAGTGAGATGCGTGAAAAAGGCATGGCTTTTGATGAAGTGGCTGACATCCTGGAAACCTGCCCGGCAAAAATGAACGGTGTCTTCACTGTCGGTGATCTCAAATACCTGGCAAGAACCGGTCGTCTGAGCGGGACTGCTGCGGTCATCGGTAATGTTTTAAGCATCAAACCGATCCTGCGCGGAAACAAAGACGGCTACATCGTCCAGTATAAAAAATGCCGTGGTCGCAAATCCGCCCTGAACGAGCTGATCTCCCTCGTCTGCAATAACATCGTGGAACCGGAAAAACAGATCATCGGAATCGCCCACGCAGATGCTTACGAAGAATCTCTGTACATTATGGAAAAGATCCAAAAACGAGTGAAAGTCCGCGGATTCATCAATACCTCCTACGACTTCTGCACCGGCAGCCACGTAGGCCCGGATACTCTTGCACTGTTCTTTATGGGTAAGGACAGAGAGCTGAGCGGTAACAAATAAAACTATACATTTTTAACATACACTATTTTCATCATAGGAGAATCAAAAGCCATGAAACATTGACAATATTCTTATCATGTTTCATGGTTTCTGATTCTTCTCAAATAATTTCTATTCTACTTGTAACATCTCTGTCTTATTTTTTATCGATTCCAATTTTGACTTTTCTTTCATCTACTCGAAAGGAAAAGAATTATAGCAAAATATGCATGTCCGGCAATTTTTACACCAGAAAAGGACGGAAGTTTTTCTGTTAGCTTTCTAGATTTGGAAGTATGTTATACATGTGGGATTCTTTAGAAAACAGCCGATACCCAGCCCGAAAGCAGACTGCACCATTTGCGGCAACACTTTGTGGGCGTTTAGGGCAAGCTTTGAAATCCGACGCCTACGTAGACTTTCGCGAGGGTCCGCTGACCCTCGTGAATATAGTCGTAGTTGGCGGCTAGTTCAAAGTTGCCCTGCCCACGTTGCCGCAAACGGTGCAGTCTGCTTTCGGGCGTCCCCATACCGGCCAGACGCCTCCGTCTATTCATTTTTACAGATTCGTCCGAATCAATTTCGGCCGATATCCATCTTTTTCCAGTTCCTGCATAATCTGCTGCTTATGCTCCGTACCAAACGCTTCCATAGTAATCTTAAGCTCCACAGCTGCATTTCTGTTTGTACTATAAAACTGGTTATGATCCAGTTTAATAATATTACCCTGCTGCTCCGCAATCTTCTGAGAAACCTTTGTAAGTTCACCCGGACGATCCGGCAACAGAACAGAAATCGTAAAGATACGGTCTCTCTGGATCAGACCCAGCTGAACAACAGATGCCATCGTGATCACATCCATATTCCCGCCACTCAGAACAGAAACCACTTTTTTACCCTTGACATTCAGGTGTTTCAGTGCTGCCACAGTAAGCAGACCGGAGTTTTCCACGATCATCTTGTGATTTTCTACCATATCCAGGAAACTTACGATCAGTTCATCATCTTCTACCGTGATCACATCATCCAGATTCTTCTGCAGATACGGGAATACATGCTCACCAGGAGTTTTTACCGCAGTACCGTCTGCAATCGTATTGACCGTAGGAAGCGTGGTAACTTCTCCCTTATCCAGAGAAACCTGCAGACAATTTGCTCCTGCCGGTTCCACACCGATCACTTTGATGTTCGGGTTCAGCAGTTTTGCCAGTGTGGAAACACCGGTAGCCAGTCCGCCACCGCCGATAGGAACCAGAATATAATCAACCAGAGGCAGCTCTTTGATGATCTCCATAGCGATGGTTCCCTGTCCGGTTGCTACTGCCGGATCATCGAAGGGATGGATAAATGTATATCCATGTTCTTCTGCCAGCTCATAAGCATGTGCACAGGCATCATCGTAGACATCTCCATACAGGACAACTTCCGCACCGTAGCTTTTTGTTCTCTCTACTTTGATCAGTGGTGTTGTGGTCGGCATAACGATGACAGCCTTTGCACCGTATGCTTTTGCCGCATAAGCCACACCCTGCGCATGATTACCTGCGGAAGCGGTGATCAGACCTTTTGCTCTCTCTTCTTCTGTCAGTGTACTGATCTTATAGTACGCACCTCTTAACTTGTACGCACCGGTTCTCTGCATATTTTCCGGTTTAAAATATACTTTATTTCCTGTCATCTGACTGAAATAATCACTGAAAATCAATTTTGTATCCTGGGTTACTCTTTTTACAACCTCTGAAGCCTCTTCAAATTTGTCAATGGTAAGCATTATGATTCTTCCTCCTCTGTTTTCACATCAAACAGTGCATTTACAAACTGTTCTGCATTGAATTTCTGCAGATCATCGATGGATTCTCCCACACCGATATATTTTACCGGAATATCCAGCTCGGACTGGATGGCTACGGCGATGCCGCCTTTTGCAGTTCCGTCCAGTTTTGTAAGAATGATACCGGTGACGTTTGCCACCTCTTTGAACTGTCTCGCCTGTGCCAGTGCATTCTGTCCGGTCGTACCATCCAGAACAACCAGTGTCTCCAGATAAGCATCCGGGTATTCTCTCTCCAGCACACGGTAAATCTTTCGAAGTTCTTCCATCAGATTCTTTTTATTATGAAGACGTCCTGCAGTATCACAGAGCAGTACATCTGCATTTCTCGCTTTAGCTGCTGCTACGGCATCGTACACGATTGCTGCCGGATCTGCACCGGCCTGTCCCCCGATCAGATCCACACCGGCACGATGCGCCCACTCTGTCAGCTGCTCTCCTGCGGCTGCGCGGTATGTATCCGCTGCTGCCACGATGACTTTCTTGCCCTGATCCTTCAGTTTTCCTGCAAGTTTTCCGACAGAAGTAGTTTTTCCCACACCATTGACACCTATCACCAGCACAACGGATTTTCTGTTTTCAAATTCATAGGCAGTATCACCCACATCCATCTGACGTTTGATCTCATCGATCAGAAGCTGTTTACATTCCGAAGGTTCTTTGATCTTCTTTTCTTCCACTTCTTCCTTCAGATGCTCAATAATAGATGTTGTGGTATTGATACCAATATCCCCCATCACAAGGATTTCTTCTATTTCTTCATAGAAATCATCATCGATACTGGAAAAGCCGCTGAAAATAGAGTCAATTCCGGCCACGATATTATTTCTCGTTTTTGTCAGACCCTCCCGGAGACGTCTGAAAAAACCTTTCTTTTCCTCTGACATATGGTTTCCTCTCTTACTCTCAACTTTTTCATCATTTTTTCTCTGTCACTTTACTGTACGACTTCATTATAAAATGATGTATATACTACTGCAAGTCTTTTTTTGATTTACAGATAATTCCTACTCGTCCAGCTGATTCTCGATCAGGTTGACCGATACCAGCGTGGAAACACCTTTTTCCTGCATGGTGATACCGTAGAGGCGGTCTGCCGCGTTCATTGTACCCCGTCGATGGGTGATCACAATAAACTGTGTGTTTTTTGTAAGTTTGTGCAGATACTGTGCAAAACGGGTAACGTTGGAATCATCCAGTGCCGCCTCGATCTCATCCAGCAGACAGAAGGGTGACGGTTTCAGGTTCTGTATGGCAAAAAGCAGTGCAATGGCTGTCAGTGCCTTTTCCCCACCGGATAACTGCATCATATTCTGCAGCTTCTTTCCCGGTGGCTGAGAGATGATCCTGATACCGGCTTCCAGTACATCCTCATCTTCCATCAGCTCCAGAGTACCCTTTCCGCCCCCGAAAAGCTGTTTGAATACTTTATCGAATTCCACGCGGATCTCCTGGAACTTTTCTGTAAACTGTTTACGCATTCCCTCATCCAGTTCTGCAATGATTCCTTTCAGTGTCTCTGCTGCCTCCACCAGATCGGTATGCTGTGCGCTTAAGAACGTGTGACGTTCCAGAATCTCTTTATATTCCTCAATCGCATTGACATTGACATTACCCAGTTTTCGGATCGCATCTTTTAATTCTGCGATCTGCTGCCGGATCACACTGCGCTCCGGCATGTCTTCCATCCGATAGGTATTCGCCTGTCCCGGTGTGACCTCATACTCTTCCCAGAGATAATTAATCTGGTTATCCTGCCGTTCTTCCAGTTTTTCTTTCTGGCTGTTCAGTCGGAAACATTCCTTGTCCATCCGGCTGATATGTGCAGACAGTTCATCCCGGCGGCTGAAGAATGTCTTATGCTGACTGTTCAGTTCTTCTTTCTTTTCCAGATACTGCTGCATCTGCGCCTCGTCTTCCTCACGGATTCGGCTGGCTTCCTGAATTGTTTTCTGAATAGACAGAATATTGTGTTCTTTTTCTTCTTTTTCCTTGCCACCCTCTTCCAGAGATTCTTGCATCTGTTGCAGTTCATCTCTCATTGCCGCTTCTTCCTGATGGATACGGCTGAGATTTTCTCCTGTAAAGCTCACTTTCTGTTCCAGCGAAGCATAAGCCACCTGGATCTGGTTCAGTTCCTGACTGTAAGAAGCTTCCTGTTCCTGCAATTTTTCCAGAATTTCCTGCTGACTGTTCACCAGTGCTTCCTGTTCCTGCTCTCTGGCTGTGGAATGTTTCATTTCTTCCCGGATGGATGAACTGCTTTCCTTGATCTCTGCAATCTGTCCTTCAATCTCGCGTCCCTCTGCTTTTAACTGTCCATAGCCGATCCGCACTTCACGGATGCGTGCCTCTGCCTGGGTGATTCCCACCTTTTCTGTATTCTGACTGATCTGCAGCTGCTGTAACTGCCTGGTCATCTCTGCCAGATCATCCCGCAGTGTATTTCTACGCTCCCGTTTATCCAGGATGATTTTCTGTATCTTTTGCAGCTCTTCTTTCAGTGCTGCCACTTTTCCTTCCAGTTCCTCTATTTCCCGGCGACGTCCCAGAAGATTGCTGCTGTTTCGGAACGCTCCACCAGTCATGGAACCGCCGGGACTTAAGGATTCTCCCTCTAACGTAACAATCCGCAAGGTATGGCGGTATTTTCTTGCAATGACGATGGCGTGATCAATGGTATCCACCACCAGTGTCCTTCCAAGAAGCTGTGACAGCAGAGTTCGATACGTACTTTCGGCAGTTACCAGCGTATCGGCGAGCCCGATCACACCTTCTTCTTTCAGTGCTGCGGGATTCTGGAAACTGCTGCTTCGCATATTGGTCAGGGGCAGAAACGTTGCCCGGCCATACCGGTGTTTCTTCAG
>JABLTP010024186.1_pt1 | contig 13845 bp, 14 predicted proteins | sample 7160111 | NCBI WGS metagenome assembly JABLTP01 (sample SAMN14651227, study PRJNA627086) | human gut metagenome | isolation source: feces | host: Homo sapiens
ATGTATCGCTATGCTGTTTGCTGTCAGAAGCGTATCAAAGGTGGAAATTCAAAATACCCCGCAGCTGGCCCTCATAGCCCGAGCAGCGGCAGAGGTTGCCGGAAAGATATTCTTTGATTTCCTCTTCCGTGGGGTATTCTTTTTCCCGGAAAAGGGCGAGGGCGTTCATGATAAAGCCCGGGTTGCAGAAGCCGCACTGCTCTGCGCCCTGGTCCGCAATGAATGCACCAAACTCCGCGGCTTCTTCCTGCAGGCCCTCCAGTGTCGTGACCCGTTTGCCATCGGCACGGGCAGCCAGAACAGAGCAGGAAAGGACGGGCTTGTCCTCCAGGAACACCGTGCACAAACCGCAGTTGGAGGTCTCACAGCCGCGCTTGACACTGGCACAGCCCTGGCTGCGCACAAGATCCAGCAGCAGGGTGTCCGCGGCCACATCGGCCGACACCTTGGTGCCGTTTAAGATAAGATTGATCTGCATAATATGGTCGTCTCCTCTCTCAGCCCAGCTGCTTGACGGCGCGCTTGACCAGCACACCTGCCAGATGGTTGCGGTATTCCGCACTGCCGCGCATGTTGCTCTCGGTCTTGATCCTGCTCCGGATGGAGGCAGCAAACCGGGCGCTCGTGAGCTCCGGCGTCTCCCCTGCATCGGCCGGCAGGGTATAGAGCACGGCTTTGCCTGGGCGGGCCCCGATGGCAAAGCGATACTCCCCGGCGGCGTTCTTTGCGGCCGCACAGGTCAGCACCGGAATATCTGTCTGACTATTGCGCACCGACTGGTAGCAGAACTTTGCATCTTCTTTTGGCACAATGACCCGCACCAGAATATCCCGGTCATAGGGGCGCTGGGCATACTCCGCCAGCGGGACGATGCCGCCTTTATACAGTTCCACCGAAGCATTCAGCGCCAGGAACATGGTAAGAACATCGGAAAAGCCAAAGCGGCTGTAAATGCTGCCGCCCACCGTGGCGAGGTTTCGCAGCTGCACGCCCACGATGTGCCGCACCGATTCCCGCACGGCACCGTCCGTATAGGCAGCGAGGCCGGGGTGCAGCTCCAGCTGGCGCAGCGTGACCATGGCACCAATGGAGAAGCCCTCGTCCGTCTCCTCAATGGTGTCCAGCCCCAAGCCGGACAGATCAATGGCAGTACCAACGTTGATATTCTCCATCTTGAGCCAGATCATTCCACCCAGAACACGGTTGGGTTTTTTCTGGTTGAGCTGCCATGCTTCTTCCAGGCTCTCGGCTTTTTTATATTCCCGAATCGTCATCATACGCAGTTCCTCTCTTTTTTCGGTGATTACTTTTATTTTAACACAATTTATTTTATAATGCTATTGATAAGACAGCAATTTTGCCGCGATTGTAAGGGAGACTTTTTATGGCAGAAAACAAGACCTTGCCCGTCGGGTGTGTCATCATGGCGTCGGGGCTTTCCACCCGCTTTGGCTCCAACAAGCTGCTGACACCCTTTGGCCCCGGCAGAGAGCCCATGCTCCGCCGCGCTTTTGCCGCTACGGACACGCCGCTTCTGGCTTCACGGGTCGTAGTGGCCCGCTCCCAGGAGGTAGAAACGCTCTGCAGAGAAGTCAGCGTTCCCTGCCTGCTCCACGCTCTGCCAGGCCGGAACGACACTGTGCGGCTGGGACTGGAAGCGCTGCTGGCAGAGCGGCCTGACCTTGCGGGCTGCATGTTCCTGCCTGGAGATCAGCCTCTGCTGCGGCGGGAGAGCGTAGAATCATTGCTCCGCGCCTTTGCAGAGCACCTCCAGACACAAAAAGAAACAGAACGGATGATCTTCCGGCTGGCATATCGGGCCAAAGATGACCCGACCCCCCTGGTCGGAAGTCCCGTTCTGTTTGACAGCGGGTATTTCCCCGCCCTGCGTACCCTGCCCGAGGGCAAGGGTGGCAGTTTTCTGCTCCGGCAGTATCCGGAACAGGTACATTGTTTTTATACCGCTCACCACGAAGAGCTGTGGGATGCCGACACCCCGGAAGCCCTGCAGAAGCTGGAAGCGATGCTGTAATTATTCCGCCTTGTCGTCTTTCGGCAGCAGCAGGTTGAGCACGATGGCCACAAAGGCTGCCGGGACGATGCCGGACTCACCGCAGATGAGCTGGATGACCTGCGGGGTGTGTGCCAGAATGCTGGAGTTTGCACCCATGCCATAACCGACGCCCAGAGCCACGGAAACGATGGTCAGGGTGCGCGGGGTCATCTTCTCTTTGGTGATGAGCTGGATACCAGACACCACGATGGAAGAGAACATCATGACAGCCGCACCGCCCAGAACAGCCTGAGGCATAATGGAGACCAGTGCGCCCAGCTTGGGGATGAGGCCGCAGAGGATCAGGAAGACTGCACCGGTAGCCAGTGCACCACGGTTGACCACCTTGGTCATGGCCACCAGACCGACGTTCTGGCTGAACGAGGTGTTGGGCAGCACGCCAAAGCAGGCGGCAAAGGTGGAGCCCAGGCCGTCGCAGATGACACCGCCGGACAGCTCTTTATCGCTGGGCTCGCGGTTCATACCGCCCTCCATCACACCGGAGATATCGCCCACCGTCTCCACAGCGGTGACGATGAACATGACCATCACGGGCAGGATGGCGCGCAGATCAAACACGATCTTAACGGGCACCAGCTTGGGAATGGCAAACCAGCTGGCCTGTGCTACTTTGTCCCAGTTGAGGACCCATGCCTTGGTGAACTCCACGCCGTCAGCGGTGACACCAGTGGTGGGCAGCACAAAGCCCATCATGATGGCAGCAACATAACCCACGATGATGCCGATGAGGATGGAAGAAGAGCTCAGAAAGCCTGTGGTCCAGTGCTTGAGGAACAGGATGACCACCAGCACGAAAATTGCCAGCAGCAGGTTTTCCATAGAGCCAAAGTCCTTTGCACCGTTGCCGCCGCCGAACGAGTTGATGCCGACGGAGATCAGCGACAGGCCGATGGACAGCACGACCGTGCCGGTAACGACCGAGGGGAACAGCTTGCGCAGAGGCTTGAGGAAGACGCCGAGGACGCTCTCAAAGATGCCGCCCAGAATGGACGCACCCATAATGGCACCATAGGCCATGACGCCGCCGCCCATGGTAGCCGCCACACTGTTGAACACGCCCAGGAAGCCTGAGCTGGTGCCCATAATGATGGGCACTTTGCCGCCGACGGGGCCCACTGCATACAGCTGGACCAGCGTGACGATGCCGGCCACAAACATGGCGTTCTGCAGCAGGCTGACCTGCAGGTCGGCAAACTCGCCGCCTGCCAGGCCGCAGGCGCTGGTGATGATCAGCAGCGGGGTCAGGTTGCCCACAAACATGGCAAACACATGCTGCAGACCCAGCGGGATGGCGTGCTTGAGGGGCATTTTTGCTTCAAACTGGTAAGCTGCGCTTTCCAGCTCCGTACTTTTTAACATATCCTTGCTCCTTCCCTCTTTTGGGGTTCTTTTTTAACAGACGACTCAAATTATAACAGCGCCAGCGGCACTTTACCAGAGGGTTCCGCAAGTTTTTGTTCCCGTTTCTTTCATAAGTCATACTTAAACTGGGCTTTGTGCAGTTTTTACAGACAAGACTCGGGTTGTTTGGAAAATATTACCCGCCGGGTACCAGCAGTCTGCGAGGCGCTGCAAGGGTCTCCGTGCCCTCGGGCAGGTCATTGGCAGCCAGCATCTGCCCTGGGGAGACGGAGAATCTCCGGGCGATCTCAAACAGCTGCTCCCCTGCCTGTGCATAATAGACCCGCAGCGAGATCTCCGGGTCGGCTGGAGTCAGCGGTTCTCCCAGTGCAATGCTCTCCACACAGGCTGTTGTGCAGCGCTCCAGGATCGTCCCCTCCACCCGGGCCGTCACCGTTACTTCCAGTGCACCGCCTTGTGCCATGCATTGCAGATCTTCCACACTCAGCCAGCACTCCGGGTAGAGATCCGCTGTTTCCGGCAGCGTGGTATCCAGCGCAAGATTCATTTCCAACGTTTTTTCATAGCTTTCCAGCTCGGCCAGCGTATTTTCCGCAAAGGCCGTGACGGTTACCCGGGCCGTCAGGTTCCAGCGGCCATTCTGGAATGCCAGCTGAGCCGGGCCAAAAGAGGCAAAACAGGCCAGCACCTTTGCCCCGGCATCCGGCAGTGCACCGGAGCCTTTGAGGGTAGCAGATGCACTCAGCGGGCAGACGATCCGCTCGGATAAGATGTTCTGCATGGTCTGTGTCGTCTCAAATTTCGTTGAGAACGCGTCGGTCACACACTGGAGCTGGTAAGGCCGCCAACCCCGCAGCCGGAGCATGGCGGTCACGGTCAGTGTGCCGGGGCCGGAAGTGTCCCCCTCGCCCTGTGCCAGTGTGAACCCGGCGGGCTCCACCACACACAGGCAGCGGCAGTCCTCACTCAGTCCCTCCGCGTCCAGCACCTGGTTGAACGGCAGTGTAACGCTGGTGCTCCGCAGGCTCGTCTCTCCCTCAGCACGCCAGGCACACTGTCCTTTGATTTCTCCCTTGGCAACAGCCTTTCCCCGCAAGACTTTCAGCTCCAGGACCTCTGCCGTGCCGGAGAAGTCCAGAACTGCCGCCGGGGCTGTTTCCAGTGCAAGCTCCCCCTCCACGGTGATCAGCTTTTCCAGCGTAGCGGCACGCCGCACGCCCGTGATGGTGGTAAACTTCTGCTCAATGCCCCCCTCCGAGAGTGCAGTGATGAGCTCTGTTTTGTTCTGCGCATGAACCGATACCACCAGCCCGAACGCGCCCCGTGCCTCGATACGGTGGGGGTTAACCACCCGGCAATTGACATATTCCGTCTGTCCCTCCACCTGTGCCGCCCACGCCGTAAATGGGAATTCCGGCAGCTCCAGCGTTTTGGTAAAGGGCAGCTTCTGCTCGGTCTGGCAGAGGCCCGCGCCGTCCTCGCCCTGATAATAGACCGTACAGCGCAGGTAGCCGTCCAGCGTCAGCCGCCCGGGCTGCAGCTGTTTTTGCAGCACCACCGGCCGCACAAAACACTTGACCAGTTTAAAGACCGGGGGCAGGTAATCGGAAATCAAAATCTCTGTTTCCAACGGGAGCTCCGCCTTGAGGGTGCAGCTGGCACCTGCAGCGGGCAAAGCATCCCGGAAAATCTTCAGTTCCATGCAACGCGCTCCTTTCCTGTCCGCTTGGCACATTTTATGCCCTGTAATGAAACGGTATGCGCAAAAAATCTGCCGGACAGCACACAGCCATCCGGCAGATTTTTGTTACAGGTTCTCTTTGGGGCTCTTTTTGATGCCGAACAACCGGCACAGCAGCCCCCGGAGAAGTTTCGGACTTTTTACCACAACCACCTGCATGGATGCACCCCGCCTTTCACTGGTTTTGCCCCAGTATAGGCGGTTTGCGCACAAAATGTGCAGGCGCTTCAGCAAACAGGACCGTCTGCCAGCGTTTCAACGACCACCAGTGCTCCGGTGCGGGTGCTGACGGTGATGCAGTCAGAGCCCTCAGCATATTCATTGCTGACGCCCAGCGGATAGGTTGCTGTCAAGATCGCATCCGTCAGTTCATAGAACGAACCGCTCTCGCACACACCCTCGGCCTTTCCCTCCAACGGGAAGACAGAAAAGAAGAAATAATCTTCCTTGGGGTAGCTGCGGGTCTCACCGGGGAGTACGTAACTGACGCGGCTGCGCTCGTCCTGAATGGTGACCCGCACGCCGCGCTGCTCCAGCCCAAGGCCGGTGCAAAGGTTTGCCAGTGTATGCTCCAGCCGCTTGCCACCCAGAGCACCCAGCAGCAACACCTCCGTAAAGCCTTTTTGAGAGACCAGCTTGGCGGCATACTCGGTATCGGTATCATCCTTGACATGGGGCAGAACAACAATGTCGTCATCCTGCTGCTCCGGGCAGGGAGCCGTATCAAAATCGCCCACTATGATATTGGGCTTGCAGCCCAGCGGAGTGCAATTGCGGTAGCCTGCGTCACAGGCGATGATGAAATCATCCGGGCGCAGCAGCTTTGCCAGTTCCGGCGAAACCGGGCAGGCGGAAAGGATCACACAACGGGACATAAAACTGATTCTTCTTTCTTCCTCGATTCCTGGCTCCCCTGTTAGGGGAGCTCCCGGACGCGCCCCCGTAGGGGGACGGAACGGGTGAGAGGTTTTTAAACTTTGGGCCGCTGCCAGTCTTTGACGTCTTTTACTTCGTCGTACATGGCGCAATAGCTGTCGTACCGGGTCTGGGAGAGTTTTCCCTCGGCCAATGCGGCACGGACGGCGCAGCCTTTTTCTGCACGGTGGGAACAGCCGGTAAACTGGCACTCTCCCAGGTAAGGCCCAAACTCCGGGAACGCGTGTTCCAGATTCTCTTTCGGGATAAACCCGGCACGGTTGGCTTCCAGGCTGGCAAAGCCGGGCGTATCGGCAATGCGCCCGCCAAACGCCTCAAAAATGGTCACTTCCCGGGTGGTGTGGCGGCCGCGGCCCAGCTTCTGGCTGATGGCACCCGTTTCCCGCTCCACGTCTGGCAGCAACGCATTAAGCAGCGTGGATTTGCCCACGCCGGAGTTTCCGCAGAACGCGCACAGACGGCCTGTGATCCACTGCTTGACCTCGTCCAGCCCGGCTCCGGTCTCATAATCGATCCGGATGAAAGGCAGGGTGGATTTTTCATAAGCCGAGCGCAGGAACTCTGCTTCGGCCAAGTCGCCTTTGGTACAGACGATGACGGGCTGAACGCCTTTATCCACTGCAATGGCCGAGAGTTTATCCAGCACCAGTGTGCTGGGGGTAGGCTGTGTGGTGCTGGCCACCAGGAACAGCACATCCAGATTTGCCACTGGCGGACGGACAAAGACGTTTTTGCGGGGCGCGATCTGTGCAATGACGGCTGCGCCATTCTCGGTTTCCAGCGTCACTTCGTCGCCTGCCACCGGGGTGATTTTCTGTTTGCGGAAGATGCCGCGGGGCTTGCACTCCACAATTCCCTCCGCTGTTTTGACATAATAGAACCCGCCGATGCCTTTCACGATATAACCGTTCATCTGCGGCCTCCCTTACGACAGCCAGGACTGCCACCAGTCCCCCAGAGTGGCACCGCCAGAGGACGATGCACTCTCGCCGCCCTCCGTGCTGCTGGAAGAAGAAGCGCCGCTGCCCCACAGGCCGCCCCACCAGCTGCCATCACTGCCGCCATCCGAGCTGCTGGGGGCTTCCGGTTCCGGTGCGGGCTCCGGGCCTGCACTGACGACCACACTGACACGGCTGTTCAGCTTGATGGATGCCCCTGCGCCGGGGTTCTGGCTGATGATGGTGCCCACGGGCTGGTCACTGTACTCCTCCGACTGACTGCCGAGGCCCAGTTTGTTCTGCACCAGCAGGGTGCGGGCATCGTCCACACTCATGCCCACCAGAGAGGGCACCTTGGTGGTGGTGCTCACCTGCGGGCGGCTGACATAGACGACCACCGTAGTCCCGGCGGCCACCTGACTGCCGGCGGCCGGGTCGGTGCGGATGATGGAGCCTGCGGCCACCGATTCATCCACCGCCTGGGTGACCAGAACGGACACGCCCAGATCTTTGAGCTGCTGTTCGCCATCGGCCTGCAGGTAGTTGGTCAGGTCCGGCACCGTGACATACTGGATGCCCAGGCTGACGGTCAGTGTCACGCTCTGGCCCTCGCGGACGGTACGGCCCGCCACGGGAGACTGCTTGTAAACATAGCCTGCGGCGTAGTCGTTGGAATACTCCTGCTCCCAGTTGACGGTGATCTGGCCGGAGGCCACCTGTTGAGAAGCGTTGACTTCATCCTGCGTCATGCCGCTGTAATCGCCCAGGACAACATCGGCTTTCTGGTTCATCAGATTGCTGGAATCGTTGAGGATGCTCCAGCACAAAGCGGCGCAGGCCAGCGCAAAGGCCACCGTGATGCCAAACAGCACCGGGAGAAAGGCTGAGCGCCGCTTCTTGCCTTTTTTGCGGGTATTTTTGGCACTGCCGCGGATAGTGCCTGCCTCACGTTTTTGACTCATAGAGGGTGTCACCACCTTTTCAGGAACTTCTTCCGGGAGATAAGTGTAGTTGAAGACGATGGCCGGGTTCTCCACATAGGCATTGAGCGCTTCCAGCATCTCCGCCGCGCTGCTGTAGCGGTTGGCTGGCAGCTTTGCCATGGCACGTTCCGTGATCTCCACAAGACCATGCGGCACAGTGGGAGCCAGCTCCTGCAGGGAGCGGGGCTCATCGGTGATCTGCTTCATGGCCACGGCCACTACATCGTCGGCGTCAAAGGGCAGCTTGCCCGAGAGCATCTCGTACATCATGACGCCCACCGAATAAAGATCGCTCTTGCGGTCTGTTTCGTCACCCTTGGCCTGTTCCGGGCTGATATAATGAACACTGCCCATGGCCTTGCCGCCGCCCAGCTGATTTTCGGCCCGGGAAACCCGCGCGATGCCAAAATCCATCATCCGGAGCTGGCCATTGTCCAGCAGCATGATGTTCTGGGGCTTGATGTCCCGGTGCACCACGCCGTTGCGGTGGGCATGGTCAAGAGCCTTTAAGATCTGGGAGATGAAATGCACCGTTTCCCGGCTGGTCAGCTTGCCGCCGCGTTCGTTCAGGTACTCCCGCAGCGTCATACCGTCCACATACTCCATCACGATATATTGCAGCGTTTCGCTGACCGAGACATCATACACCTTGACGATGTTGGGATGGTTGAGCAGCGAAATGGCTTTGGATTCATTTTTAAAGCGGCGGACAAGGTCCGGGTCGTGCATCAGCTCCTGGCGCAGGACCTTGACGGCCACCACCGTTCCCACCGGGACAGGGCCGTTTTCCCCCACCACGACTGCCTTATAAACATTTGCCATACCGCCCGTGCCAATGAGCTCCCGGACTGCATACAGGCCGTCCAGCGTCCGGCCAATGAGATTATCCATGGCGTACCTCCAGCGGCTCTACGCCCAGCAGCAGGGCGGTGATATTATCCGGCCCGCCGTTTTCATCGGCGGTATCCACCAGGCGGTCCGGCAGGTCGTAGAACGAGCCCTTGCCCAGCAGCTGCTCGATGTCTTCCCGCGGGACGGCGTTGGTCAGGCCGTCCGAGCAGAGCAGCAGCAGATCCCCGGGCTGCACCTTGACGATGGTGCACTCCGGCTCCAGCCGGTAATCCACGCCAAGAGCCTTGGTAATGATGTTTTTCTGGGGATGGTGCTCGGCCTCTTCCACCGTGATGGTGCCGCAGTCCACCAGCTCCTGCACATAGGAGTGATCGTGGGTGAGCTGAGTGAGCTTGCCATCCCGGTAGAGATAGGCGCGGGAATCCCCCGCATGGCACAGGAATGCCTGCCCGGCCCGCACCAGCGCGCAGACCGCGGTGGTGCCCATGCCGGCAAAGGCTTCCTCGTGCATCGCTTTCTGGAAAATGAAACGGTTGGCACTGATGAGGGCACGCTTTAAAAACGCTTCCTCCTCGCCGGGCATACACTGGGCATACTGCTCCTGGAAGCAGCGCTCAATGACATTGCATGCGCTTTGCGAAGCTTCGCGTCCGCCCCGTGCACCGCCCATACCGTCGCACACAAGCACCCAGGCTGCATCGCCGGGGAGCTCCCCGGCACGGTAATCGTCCTGGTTTTCCTGGCGGACGCGGCCAACGTCCGTTTTTCCTGCTAGTTTCATAGGTTTCTCCTTATGCTTTCCCATTCATCTCGTCACGGCGGAGCTGCCCGCAGGCGGCGCTGATCTCACTGCCCAAACGGCGGCGGACCGTGGCGTTGACGCCCAGACTTTCCAGCTTCTGCTGGAAACGGCGGACGTTTGCGGCGTCGGTGGCGGAGTAGGGGCTGCCGTCCACCGGATTGATGGGGATGAGGTTGACATGGGCTCCCATGCCCCGGATGAGGTTTGCCAGCTGTTTTGCGCAGGCATCGGAATCATTGACGCCCCGCACCATGGAATACTCAAAGCTGACGCGGCGGCCCGTGGTATCCTGATAGCGGCGGACGGCCTGCATCAGCTGCTCCACCGGGTAGGCGTCGTTGACGGGCATCATCCCGCTGCGGATCTCATTGTTGGGTGCGTGCAATGAGACGGAAAGGGTCAGCTGCAGCTTTTTCTCCGCCAGCTGGTCGATCTTGGGCACCAGACCGCAGGTGGAAAGGCTGATATTCCGCATCCCGATATTGACGCCCTCCGGCGAGGTGATGTTCTCGAGGAAGCGCATCACCTCGTCAAAATTATCCAGCGGCTCGCCAATGCCCATGAGGACGATGTGGGAGATGCGCTCCCCGATGTCCTTTTGAGCGGTATAAATTTCAGAGCAGATCTCCCCTGCTTCCAGGTTGCGCACCCGGCCCGCCTGGGTGGAGGCACAGAAGCGGCAGCCCATCCGGCAGCCCACCTGGGTGGAGACACAGACCGTATTGCCATAGTGGTAGCGCATGACGACGGTCTCAATGCAGTTGCCGTCCTCCATCCGCAGCAGATATTTCACGGTGCCGTCTTTGGCCTCCTGCCGACGCTCGATCTGCGGGGCCGCGATATAAAACTGCTCTTCCAGCTTGGCCAGCAGGGTCTTGGGCTGATCGGTCATGGCGGAAAACTCCGTGACCAGCTTCTGATGCACCCAGTGGAAGATCTGTTTTGCCCGGAACCCCGGCTGGCCCAGCGCTTTAAGCTCTGCGGCCAGCTCCTCCAGCGTCAGGGAGGATATACAGCGTTTTTGTTCCATTGCGTTCTCCTATTGCTTCCCGGTGCAGCACACCGGGATTTGGTCATTGTTTCTGCATCGCGCAGAGGAAAAAGCCGTCCATCCCGGTGCGGGTAGGTACGGAGAGGGCTCCATGCTCCCCCACCGTCATCCCCTGCGGGAACGGCACCTCCGGCGTGACGACCCGGAACTCCGGATGGCGGTTTAAAAATGCCGCCACCTGTTCCTCATTTTCGGCCGGGTCAATGGTACAGGTGGAGTAGACCAGCCGCCCGCCTGCTTTGAGCAGAGAGGCTGCTGTGTCCAGAATGGCCGATTGGGTGGCCAATAATTCATCGTGGCGGGCTTTGGGCAGGCTCTTATAGCGGATATCCGGCTTTTTGGCCAGGATTCCCAGCCCGCTGCATGGTGCGTCCACCAGGATGCGGTCTGCCTGCGGCAACTTGGGGTTTGGTCTGGAGGCATCATTGCAAAGCGTTTCGACGCAGGCGGTAAATCCCATCCGTTCCACGGCCTTGGCAATGAGCTGGACGCGGTTTTCGGTCACGTCGCAGCTGATGAGCCGCCCGGTGCCCTGCATTTCCTCAGCCAGCAGCAGCGTTTTGCCGCCGGGGGCTGCACAGAGGTCCAGCACGGTATCGCCCGGCTTTGCCTCCACACAGAGGGCCGCCAGCTGGCTGGCCTGTCCCTCCACATGGTAGTATCCCTGCCGGAAGAGTTCCTGTTCCGCCGGGCTGCCCTCAAAACGGGCCAGCACACTGCCCGGGACGATACCCGGTTCCGCGCTCTTGGCACCATTTTGCATCAGCAGCTCACACAGCTGTGCCGCGCTGGCCTTGAGCGGGTTTGCCCGCAGGCTGGTCATACCGCCGTCTGCCGTATGGGTCAGGATGCCAAGTGCCTCCTCCGGGTAATGGCGGTGCAGAAACTCCGCGACCTCCCGGCTGGCGGAGCCGAGAACCATGAGCTTTTCGATTTCATCCTTGAAAACGGCTTTGTCCAGGTCATAGACACAGGCCTTGCGCAGGACTGCATTGACCAGGCCTGACGCACTGGATTTTTTGAAACTCCGGGTCAGCTTGACGGCCTCATTGACAGCCGCCGAGACAGGCACCTGCATATAACGTGCCTGCGCCACTGCCGCCCGCAGGATCTCCCGCACCGGGGCGTCCAATTTGGCAAGGCCTTTGGGCAGAAACTGCTCCAAAATAGAATCGATCGTTCCGCGATGCTCCAACACCGTGTAAAAAATGGCGCTGGCAAAGGCTTTATCGCGGCCATCCAGCTCCCGGCGCCGGAGCTCGGCATCCAGAATCAGGTTGGAAAAGCCATCCTGCTCCTGCCGGACCAGAGCCGCCACCGCCGCCGCGCGGGGATTGGCCGCCATCAGAGGCTGTCCCCCGTTTTCAGGCGGAGGCCCGCTGCAAACGAGGTGCCGTCCATGGGCTTTTTGCCCTCCGGCACCACATGCAGCAGCTGGACAGCCCCCTCACCGCAGGCAACCGTCAGAGGCTTGGTGGCCAGCACCGTGCCGGGTGCTTCTCCATTGGAGGGGGCCACGCGGCACTCCATGACTTTGACTTTCTTCCCGCCTGCCGTCATAAACCAGGCACCGGGCCAGGGGTTCATGCCCCGCACCCAGTTGTGGATGTGTGCGGCAGACTCCGACAGCTGGAACTCGGCCATGGCCTTGTCCAGCATGGGGGCCAGGGTGGCATTTTCGTGGTCTTGCTTCTGGGGCTTGAGCGTCCCTGCCGCAATGGCCGGGATGGTCTCACAGAGGACGCGGGCCCCCACAGCCGTCACACGGTCAAACAGCTCGCCGCTGGTCTCCTCGGGATCAACGGGCATCTTCTCACAGACCAGCACATCGCCGGTGTCGAGGCCCTCATCCATCTGCATGATGGAGACACCCGTCTCTGTATCCCCATTGAGGACTGCCCACTGCACCGGGGCGCTGCCACGGTACTTGGGCAGCAGGGAGACATGCAGGTTGACGCAGCCGTATTTCGGGATGTTCAGCACGCTGGCGGGCAGGATGCAGCCATAGGCCACCACCACGATGAGCTCCGGGGCCAGCGCCTGAATGTTGGCGTCCTCGCCTCCGTCCCGCAGGGTGCGGGGCTGGAAGACGGGCGTGCCATGCTCCAGAGCAACCTCTTTGACCGGAGGAGCCGTGAGCACCTGCTTGCGACCCACCGGCTTATCCCGGCGGGTGTAGACGGCGCAGATATCATGCCCTGCAGCGTACAGAGCCTTGAGGCACTCGGCAGCAATGTCCGGCGTACCCATGAACAGAATGCGCATCAGTTGTTTCCTTTCGCTTTGCGGGCTGCAGCGCGGCCCTCTTCCGTATCCTCATAGAAATACTCGCTGGACTGCATGATGGTGATGCCGTCCAGGTGGTCGTTCTCATGCTGGATGCAGCGGGCCAGCAGGCCCTCGGCCTCCAGCTCAAACCAGTTACCGTTGCGGTCCTGTGCACGGACTTTGACAGCCGCCGGGCGGGTCACTGCACCGTTATGGCCAGGGAACGAGAGGCAGCCCTCGTAGGCAGTCTCTTCATCCTCGGAAACAGCCAGGATCTCGGGGTTGACGAAATCAATGAACTTGTACTCGTAATCCTCGGGGATCTCGTCCGGAGCATCGGTGGTGTCCCACACCACAAACAGGCGGCGGAGCATGCCAACCTGAGGGCCGGCCAGGCCCACGCCATCCGCCGCGATCATCGTCTCGCGCATATCGTCCAGCAGGGTAGCCAGACGGTCATCAAAATTGGTCACAGGGCGGCAGACCTTGTTCAGGATGGGGTCGCCCTCTTTTACAATGTTACGGATAGCCATAATGGTACCTCCAAATCAAGCTTTTAATTCTTATTGTATCCAAACTCTCTTGTCCGAAGTGTTTCTTTCCACCAAGACTCACGTCTCAAAATGTATTCGTCATCCATCTTTGCATTATAATTTTCAAGGATAGAATACTGGAAATTTTCTTTTACATAATCGAAGCCCTGCTTTTTTACGAGCTCTTTCAATGCTTCGTTTCCGCCATGGCCATCAGCAATATAATTTGACCAACGTTGGAGAAGCATTCCCGTCTGCGATGTAGCAGAGCCAACATATAATTTACCGGTAGAACAGGCGAAAAT
>JABLTP010021387.1_pt1 | contig 13782 bp, 9 predicted proteins | sample 7160111 | NCBI WGS metagenome assembly JABLTP01 (sample SAMN14651227, study PRJNA627086) | human gut metagenome | isolation source: feces | host: Homo sapiens
CGGCGGCAATCGTTTCGGTGGCAATGGCGGCGGTTTCCAGGGCGGCAACAGCGCTCCGAGCAATGGTCCGGCACGTGGTGGCCGCGGCCGCGGCGGCGCTGCAGGCGCGTTCGGACGTCAGGGAGGCAAGTCCTCGAAGGCGCGTAAGAACCGTCTGGCGAAGCGTCAGGAATTCCAGGAGATGAAGGCTCCGGTCATCGGCGGCGTGCGCATTCCGACCGGCAACGGACAGGAAGTCCGTCTGCGTCAGGGTGCGTCCCTCGCCGATCTGGCCGAGAAGATCAACGTCAATCCGGCGGCGCTGGTCACCGTGCTGTTCCACCTTGGTGAAATGGCCACGGCCACCCAGTCCCTGGATGAGGCCACGTTCCAGATCCTCGGCGAGGAAATCGGCTGGAACATCAAGATCGTGTCCGCCGAAGAGGAAGACAAGGAGCTGCTGCAGCAGTTCGACATCAACCTGGACGAAGAGGAACTGCAGGAGGACGAGGATTTGAAGCCGCGTCCGCCGGTCGTCACCGTCATGGGCCATGTCGACCACGGTAAGACCCGACTGCTCGACACCATCCGCCGCACCAACGTCATCGAAGGCGAAGCCGGCGGCATCACCCAGCGCATCGGCGCATACCAGGTGACCGTCAACCTTGAGGGCGAGCCGCGCAAGATCACGTTCCTTGATACCCCGGGCCACGAAGCCTTCACCGCAATGCGTGCCCGTGGCGCCGAACTCACCGACGTCGCGATCCTCGTGGTCGCCGCCGACGACGGCGTCATGCCGCAGACCGTGGAAGCCATCAACCACGCCCAGGCCGCGCATGTGCCGATCGTGGTGGCCGTCAACAAGATCGATAAGCCGGGCGCCAACCCGGACAAGGTCCGCGGCCAGCTTACCGAATACGGTCTGGTTCCGGAAGAATACGGCGGCAACACCATGTTCGTCGACATCTCCGCGAAGCAGGGCACCAACGTCGACAAGCTGCTCGAAGCGGTGCTGCTCACCGCCGACGCCGAGCTCGACCTGCGCGCCAACCCGGATATGGACGCCCGTGGCGCCACCGTCGAAGCCCGACTTGACAAGGGCCGTGGCGCCGTGGCTACCGTGCTGGTGCAGTCCGGTACCCTCCACATCGGCGATGCCATCGTTGCCGGCACCTCCTACGGTCGTGTCCGCGCCATGCTCGACGAAAACGGCAACCACATGCAGGAAGCCGGTCCGTCCACCCCGGTGCAGGTGCTGGGTCTGACCTCCGTGCCGACCGCAGGCGACCTGTTCCTGGTGGCCTCCGACGACCGTACCGCACGTCAGATCGCCGAGAAGCGTCAGGCCACCGAGCGTGCGGCCCAGCTGGCCAAGCGCCGCAAGGTCGTTTCCCTCGAAAGCCTCAAGGAGCAGTTCGCCAAGTCCGAGGTGGATATGCTCAACATCGTCATCAAGGGCGATTCCTCCGGTTCCGTCGAGGCTCTGGAAGATTCCTTGATGAAGATCGAGGTGTCCGACGAGGTCGGCATCCAGGTGATCCACCGCGGCGTCGGCGCCATCACCCAGAACGACGTCAACCTGGCCACCGTCGACAAGGCCGTCATCATCGGCTTCAACGTCCGTCCGAACCGCCAGGTGGCGGATCTGGCCGAACGCGAAGGTGTGGAGATCAAGTACTACTCGATCATCTACAAGGCCATCGAGGACATCGAAGCATCCCTCAAGGGCATGCTCAAGCCGGAATACGAAGAGGTCGTCACCTCCCACTCCGAGATCCGCGAGATCTTCCGCTCCTCCAAGTTCGGCAACATCGCCGGCGTCATGGTTCAGGACGGCGAAGTCAAGCGTGGTACGAAGTGCCGTATCCTGCGCAACGGCATCGCCACCGTCAACGACCTCGAGATCTCCTCGCTGCGTCGTTTCAAGGACGACGTCAACTCCGTCAAGGAAGGCTACGAGGCTGGCATCAACCTCGGCACCTTCAACGACATCGAGATCGGCGATATCATCGAGACCTTCGAAATGCAGGAAATCGAGCGTAAGTAGCCGAGTGCTTCGAGCTTCGCATCGATAACCAGGTAAGGAACGCCCACAGCCGGTTCACGACTGCGGGCGTTCCGTGATACAACAAGAACTTTTCACCAAAAGGACAGCAATGGCAGGAACCAATCCCCGCGCCGCGCGCATCGCGGCGTTGATTCAGCGTGTGATCGCATCGTCCATGGAGGCGCAGCTGCACGACAAGCGACTGGCCAACGTGACCATCACCGAAGTGCGCGTCACCAACGATCTGCAGATCGCGAAAGTCTACTGGACCCAGCTCGGCCATGAAGGACACGAGCAGGGCGAACGCCGCCGCGCGCAGCAGGCCCTGAACCAGGCCAAAGGACGCCTGCGTTCCCTGGTAGGCACCAAGGCCGGACTGCGACTCACCCCGCAACTGGAATTCATCTTCGACGAAGTGCCGGGCGAGGCCCATGAGATCGAGGACATCCTCGCGCTCGCACACAAGCGCGACGAAGAACTCGCCAAGTCCCGCGCCAACGCGCAATACGCCGGCGACGCCGATCCGTACAAGCACGACGAGCCCGATGATGACGACTTCGACGATGATGACGATGTCGAGGTCGAGGATTGGGACGATGACGACGAAGCCTGACAACTCCGGTCTGCTGGTCATCGACAAGCCGCAGGGCGTCACCAGCCACGATGTGGTCGCGGCGGTGCGTGGCGCCCTGCACATGAAACGCGTCGGCCATGCCGGCACGCTCGACCCGATGGCCACCGGCGTACTGGTGGTCGGCTTCGGCAACGCCACACGTCTGCTCAACTACATCGTCGACCACGACAAAACCTATCTGGCCACCATCAGACTCGGCCAGCGCACCACCACGGACGACGCCGACGGCGAACTGCTGCCGGGGGAGGGAACTATCGCCGAATTCCCCTCACGACAGACCGTTGAAGACGTCATCGCCCATCATTTCACCGGGCGCATCGAGCAGGTGCCGAACTCCTATTCAGCCATCAAAATCAACGGCCAGCGCGCCTATGATCTGGCCCGAGAAGGCAAGGATGTGGACCTCAAGGCCCGTCCGGTGACCATCTCGGAATTCAGCGTTTCGGCAGTGCGATACGGCTATGCTTCGACCACATGCGCGGGATCACCTCTTGCCGATGCCATCGAAATCGCCCCGGAGGAATCCTGGCATGCCGAAACCGACGGGCAAAACGAACCGAACATGCAGCCAGTCATGGAACTCGACGTGACCGTGACCTGCTCGGCCGGCACCTACATCCGCGCACTCGGCCGCGATCTGGGCTCCGAACTCGGCCTCGGCGGCCATCTGACCATGCTGCGCCGCATCCGCGTCGGGCGTTTCTCGGTGGACATGCCGAACGTCATGACCGCCCATACGGAAGCCAAAACCTTCACCAACCGCGAAGGCATCGAAGTGACACGCAACCGTGCGGTGCTTGACGATGCCGAGCATGCCGTTGACCACGCACTCGACCTGGTCGACAGCGCGGCCGCTTCCATGGACATGCTTCCCGTCACCGAACAGGAGGCGACGGACCTGCGGTTCGGCCGTAGAATCGCCCACGACATCCATACGACCATGGCCGCGTACGTTCCCGAAACCAACGATCTGGTGGCGATCGTGGAACGCGCCAAACGTGGCGAGACCAAGCCGGTCGCGGTCTTCAACTGAAACAATCAAGACCGGCCGGCACGCAATACGAACACGACAAACACACGGACAATACGCAAAGAAGGACACATGAAGACGATCACGCTTACCCCCGATGCCAGCGGCATGGTGGATTGGCCGACCCTGAGCAACGACAAGAAGTCCGTGGTGACCATCGGCTCATTCGACGGCATGCATCAGGGACATCAGGCGGTCATCCGCCGTGTGGCCGAACTCGCCGAACAGGAGCAGGCGTTCTCCGTGGTGGTGCTGTTCGACCCGCGTCCCGCGCTGGTGCACGCTTACGCCGCCAAACATGACGGTCAGGAACCGCCCGCAGGCACGCCTGACACGCAGGCGCTGACCAGTGTGGACGAACGGCTGCGCGCCATCGACGCCATCGGCGTGGACTACACGCTCATCGTGCGCTACACCATGGCATTCGCCGCGAAATCATATCGCTTCTTCCTTGGCCAGATGGTCGGCAAACTCGGCATGCGCACGCTGGTGCTCGGCTCCGACGCCGCCATGGGCGCGAACCGCGCCGGAAACGTGAAGGCCATTGAGAATCTGGCGCTCGCCACCGGCGTGTTCCAGCTGGAGGTCGTGGACGATTTCGGTCCGGGGCTGACCCGAGTGCCGGTCAATGCGAAGCCGGTGATGCCGTCCGAACCCGGCGAGCCTTCCGACCCTCTGGAGGGGGCTTCCAAGGCCGAACGACGCGCATGGAGCAAGAAGCATCAGGCCAAGGAAGTGCGCACGTGGAGCTCCACCAATGTGCGCTATCTGCTGAGCCAAGGCCGTATCAAGGACGCAGACGCGATACTCGGCCACGCGCATGCCGTGGAAGGCACCGTGGTGCATGGCGAGGAACGCGGCCGCACCATCGGATTCCCGACCGCCAATCTGAGCGAGAACGTCGCCGGATACCTGCCGGTGGACGGCGTGTACGCCGGCTGGCTGGTCGATTTGGGGGAGAAGTCCGCCGACGGTGGCGAAGAAGCCGGGGAGAAGCCGGCCGACGGCGTATCGCAGCAGTATGATGCTTCGTCCGTCAACGTGCGCGTGGCCATGCAGTCGCCACACCGCTGGCCGGCGGCCATCTCCATCGGCACCAAGCCGACGTTCAACGAGGACGGTGACGCCGAACGCGTGGTGGAAGCCTACGCCATCACCGATGACTGGTTGGACCTGTACGGCCATCAGGCGCGCGTGGAATTCGCTGGATTCCTGCGCCCGCAGATCAAATTCGATTCGGCCGACGATCTGGTGGTCGAGCTGAAACGCAACGTCGAGGAGACGAAGCGCCTCACCGCTTGAGACGGATCGGTTCGATTGATTTGATTGGTTCGATTGACGCGAATCATTGACGCCATCTGTGTTTTGTTACCCAAACGGGCTTTCCCGGGTTGCAAAATGCGGATGGCGATGTCGTTTGGGCATCGGCGACCTATCGCAGAATCGCGGCCAACGCGTCCTGCAACGTATCCGCCTGCACCACGCCCATTCCCGGCACGGCGACGTTCTTGCGCAGCGTCGGCACAACGGCGGTGGTGAAACCAAGACGCGCCGCCTCACGAAGCCGATATTCCAGTCTCGGCACCGGACGCACCTGTCCGGTCAACGAAATCTCGCCGATCGCGCACGTCGTGCGGGGAATCGGTTTCGATTTCACAGCGCTCGCCAACGCGGCCACAATCGCCAGATCGCAACCCGGCTCACGCGCCTGACCGCCGGCGATTGTGGAAATGTACAGGTCGTTGGCCAGCAGATTGATGCCACCGTGACGATATAACACCGCCACCAGCATGGCGATACGGTTGGAGTCCACACCGTTCGCCGCACGACGTGGCGTCGGCAGCACCGACCTGGTGACCAGCGCCTGCACTTCAATCGGCAGACTGCGATGCCCATCCAACGTGAACGTCACGCACGTGCCATCCACCTGCGTCGCCGCAGAACCATTGCCGGTTGATAGGAACAGGCCGGACGGATCGGTCACCTCCTCAATGCCCTCGCCGCTCATATCGAAACAGCCGACCTCATCGGTCGGTCCGAAACGGTTCTTCACTGCACGCAGCATACGCAACGCGGTTTCGGCATCGCCTTCGAACTGACAGACCACATCCACCAGATGCTCCAACGTACGCGGACCTGCGATCGAACCATCCTTGGTGACATGACCCACCAAAAGCACTGGAATATCAAGGGTTTTGGCGGTGTCAATCAGCGCGCTCGCCACTTCGCGCACCTGCGTGGATCCGCCGGAGATGCCATCGACGTCCTGCGAGACGATGGTCTGCGCCGAATCGACGATGGCCAACGCCGGCTTGAACTGTTCGATAAGCCCCAACACCGTGGACAGATCCGTGGTGGAGGCGAGTAGTAGATTCGGCTCCATGGCGCCGATGCGCGACGCGCGCATGCGGACCTGCGCCTGCGATTCCTCGCCGGAAATATACAGTACGGTATTGCGCTCGGTGGCGAACGCCGTCAGCCTCGCCACATTGCCGGCGGTTTCCAGCAGCAATGTCGATTTGCCGATGCCCGGCTCTCCTGCGATCAGCGTGACCGATCCCGGCACGATGCCACCGCCGAGCACGCGGTCGAATTCCGAAAATCCTGTGGCGATTCTGGAGATGTTCTCCGTGCCTATGTCGGTGATCGGCCTCGCCGCGGACGATGCGACCGGATGCGATTGCGTGCGCGAGGTCCGTCCTGGAGCCGCGGTACGCGAGCCTGCCGCGGGACGGGCTTCATGGAATTCCTCAATGGTGCCCCATTGACCGCATTCGGGGCAGCGGCCGAGCCACTTCGGGCCGCTCCAGCCGCATTCGGAACAGAGGAATTGCGAGGACGTCTTTGCCATATCGCCGACAATACGGAGGTTTTGGGACAAGACGTTCGCGGGTGGCGTACTCGTTGCACAGACATTGCGCTGAAAACCGTTTCGGGAACTGGATTCCATGACTTCGAGGGGATGGTTGCGCGTCTTATGGCTGTGAAAGAATGACAAGCATGTCTGATACGCAGAATTCCTCTTCGCATGGCAAATTGATTGCCGCCGTCGTAGCAGCCGCGCTTGTGGTTGTGCTTGCTCTGATTTCCGCATTTGTGTGGCCTGGTTGGGCCTTGAACAAGAACGGACAGGCCGGACAGGCCGGTCAGACGAGCCAGCAGGCTTCCACTTCGAACGGTACGGACGGCGACAAGACGGAGCCCACCAAACCGTCGATCGATGCCGTGGCATTGCCCGACGGGGCCAGCGAGCTGCTCAAGGCCATGCCGGATTCCGTATTGAATTACGCGCGTACCAAGGCTGACGCCAGCACGACGTGGTCCAGCACCTCTCCCGTCGAGGAATACGCGTTGACGTATTCCACCGGCAAGAAAGGACAGGACGTCACGCTGGAAGTGGGCCAGTGGAACGACGGCGACAAGGCGAAATCCCAGTACGACACGCTGGCTGAAGCCATGACCGGCAAGGAGCTGGGAAGCGGCAACGTGAAGGTCTCCGGCAAGACGACCGGCGCCTACAGCGCCAAAGCCGATCCGGACGACGATACCAAGGCCGTTGCCGTGTGGCGCAACGATACGGTGGTTTTCTATGCCACCGGCGCGAAGAACGACATCCAGCGTTTCTACCAGCAGTTCCCCCTGTAACGTCGACGGAATCGTCTCGATGGCGAATCGCGGCCGGCTGATGGAATATCACGCGGAAAACGAAACGTGATTTTCCACCTTATGAATGCCTGCGCGCGTATTCGTCCCCGAAGCAGTGTAGTATTGGGCAAGTTGCAAACTTTTACCCTTTGAGTTTAAGGAACGGAGGCTGAGATGGGCTCGGTCATCAAGAAGCGCCGCAAGCGCATGAGCAAGAAGAAGCATCGTAAACTGCTTCGTAAGACTCGCCACCAGCGCAAGTAGTCTTCAGGCGCGTGTGAAGCGTCCGCTCAAACAAAATCCCGCGATTCCTTTCGGAGTCGCGGGATTTTTGCTATCTGCGCGGCGGTGTCGGCCGGTATATTCCACACCAGCCGACACGCCTGCCTGTCAAGATCTCACTTGTTGGGGTTGTCCATCACGCGCGGGCCGTTCGGATCGCCGACGATGACCTGGTCCACCATGTTCAGGAACAGGCCGTGCTCGACCACGCCGACCGTGGTGATGAGGTCCTGCGCGAGCTCCTGCGGGTGGTCGATGCGCTCGAGGTGCAGATCCACCACATAGTTGTTCTCATCGGTGCGCACCGGCTCGCCGTTCGCGTCGAGACGCAGCACCGGCTTGTAGCCCTTGGACTCAAACTTCTTGACGACCTGGCCTGCGCCGAACGGAATCACCTCGACCGGCAGCGGGAACTTGCCGATGGTGTCCACGACCTTGGACTCGTCCACGATCCACACGATCTTGTTGGAGTTGGTGGCCACGATCTTCTCCCACAGGAGAGCCGCACCGCCGCCCTTGATGCCGTTGAAGTTCTTGTCCACCTCGTCGGCGCCGTCGATGGTCACGTCGATATGGTCGACGTCATCGATGTTGACGATCTTGATGCCGTAGCCTTCGGCCTGCTCCTGGGTGCGGCGGGAGGTGGTGACGCCCGTGAACTCGAGGCCTTCCTCCTTGACGCGACGACCGAGCTCGTCGACCAGGAAACGCACGGTCGAGCCGGTGCCCAGACCTGCGATCATGCCGTTCTGAATCAGCTTTGCAGCCTCGATGCCGGCCGCCTTCTTCAGCGCGTCCTGCTGTGCCTTGTCCATGATCCTCCTTCGATATGGGGTTAAGACCGTCTCCATACTATCGGATGCGTTGATTTTCAAGGCGCGAATGGTCGGTTGCGGGAGCAGGTGTCTGTTTTGGACTGCGGAAAAGTTTTCACGGAATGTTTCACGGTCCTGCGTGAGGTGGCGTGCAAAAAAAAGACGCGCATGAAATGACATGTGGGGAGCGGCTTGCGTAAAGCGGCTCCCCACATGTCTCGCTCAGCTATGTTTGACCGCGAACGGCGCCTCGTCCAATACCAGTGTGCCGTCACCCATCACATAGCCTTCCACGGCGATATACCCACGGATGAGACGTGGATTGCCGTCGAAGGTCGGGCTGGATTCCGGTGGGGGAGTGAACCGCACCGTACCCGACACCGACAGGCCCGATGGGCTTGGACGATGCGGCAGTTTCGGTAGATCCTGCGATTGCGATGAAGCTGCCTGTTCCGGTGTCGATTCTTCGTCGTCTTGCGATTCGCTGCGCGATTCGTTCGCATTCTGCGGTACGGCCGTGCTGTCCGTGCCCGTGCCGTCCGCGTTGCCCGTCACCGGCTTGTCGTTCTCGTCGCCTTCACGGGGAAAATAGTCGGGTTTGACCAGCATCTGCGCATAGGATTGATGCGGTTCACCGGATTCGTCCGTTTTCCCGGATTCGTCTGTTTCTCCGGATTCGTCCGGTTCGGCTGGACCGCCCGCGTCCGGGAAGCTGGATTCGGGTATGACCTTCGTCGCTTCGGTCTCAAGCATTGTGGTGGTTTCCGCCGGTTCGGTCTCGAGCACGGTCGTTTCCACCGCATCATCTGCGTCGTCATCGGTTGTCTGTCCGAAATCCGCAAGGTCGTGGGAAACGCCTTCCGGCTCCGCCAGCATGCTGGCGATCGAACGCGGCTTCGTGCTGTTGCTGGAATTGGCGGTATCGGCACCGGAATCGCCGGTGCCGGTCGTGGCGGAATCGCCTTGTCCGCGTCCAATGTGGTATTCGGCGGCGCTGATCGCACCATCCATCAGCATCCTCGCATCCTCGGGAACATCGGTGCCACGCGAATACTCGGAAGCCAGCAGCGACTGCCATCCTTCCAACGGCAGATAGCCTTCGCGCACATGCGAACGGCAATCGCCCGCATACGTGCGTGCCAGCTCGTCCACTTTCTCGTTGCCCGCGTTGCCGGCATGACCCTTGACCCACACGAATCGCACCGACCCCGCCCTATGTGCGATCTCATTGTCGATGGCGCGGATCAAATCGGCGTTCTTCACCGGTTTCTTCTGCGAATTCTTCCAGCCGTTGCGCTTCCAACCCTGTACCCACTTGGTGGAGCAGTTGATCGCATACTGCGAGTCGGTCTCGATCACCAGGTCTTCGGAACCGGGATGCGCTCGCAACGCCTCCAGCACGGCGCATAATTCGCCGATCTGGTTGGTGCCGTTCGTCGCGCCGCCGGCATCGCAATCGCCGGCATGCTCGTGCCCCGGCTTGCCGCCTGCCGCGGGCTCGTGGTCGGCCCAGGCCCAACCCATCGGACCATTCGGATTGCCAAGCGCGGAACCGTCTGTTGAAACCGTAATCGTCATGCTTCTACCCTACGAAAGCCGCGCGACTCGCCGCTTGCCCGTCATACCGCATGGCAACGGCATATGCGATTAGTCGCCGAGACACAGCATGACGGAGGCGCGGAACATGCCGTCGCTGTGCTCGAAGGAGGCCGTGCCATGGTGCCGTTCGGCCGTCTCTCGTACGGTGGCGGTGCCCAGCCCCGTGCCACCATGTTTGGTCGAGACGAGATCGCCGTCGATCCGTTCGATGCTGGTATCGGCTTCGCCGTACGTGTTGTCCACCGTGATGAACAGGGCCGCCGGAGGGCCGGAACGATACCGGATGCGCACTTTGAGCCGCCTCTCGCCCTGCGTTTGCTGGGTGATGGCCTCCGTGGCGTTCTCCAGCAGATTGCCGATCATGGAGCATAATTCCGCGTTGTTGATGTTGATGTATTGCGGCACCGCCGCTTTGACGTCCACATCCGCACCCAAATGCCGGACCCAATCGCAATAGTAGACAAGCACCGCGTTCAGCGACGCATGCTCGCAATACTGCATTGGTGCCGTTTGCAGCAGCCGGTGTTTGGACATCTCATCCAGATATGAGCGGATGCCATCCATGTCTTCAGCCGCGGCCAACGCCTGCAGTGAGTGGATGTGGTGACGCACGTTGTGCTTGATCTGACGCGCCTCACGGATCCGCTCGTTCATGTGTTGCAGCTGCAACGTCTGCAAAGCCTCATAATGCTGTCGCCTGCGGGCCGCGAGCAGACGGTCCGACTGCTGAATCATGTACCAGATGAGGAAATACGCCAACACCATGAAACAGGAATAGACCACCGCCACGGTGAACGCGATTTCCAGCATATGCGAGTCCAGCAGCGTGGAATTGTCCGCCGGCATGCACCACACCACAATCGCGGACGAAACGAACGGAAACAGCCAGATAAGCTGCCAGAAGCCTTTGCTGATGGATGGGGAATCGAATGTGGCTGGAATCGAATCATGCAGCGGATGCCAAAGCGAGACCAGTGCGACGACGTCAAGCAGCAGCAGATTGACCAGTCCCGGCCAGCCGACGCGGAGATTGGTTGAATCCGCGCCAAGAACGGCCACATCGATGACGAGCGACAGATAGTAGACGATCGCCACCATGTAGGAAGCCGTGGCCACAATCAGCAACAGTTGCCGCCATGGCAGTTCGGTCAGCCATCGCAGGACCAGCAGCACAAGCGGCGCGGTCGGAATGACCGTCCACAGTGATGGGATGCCCAGAGTGCCGCACAGCACGCCGCATAGCAGGAACCAGACCAGTCCGATGGACATGAACAGTGTGCCGTTACGGCGTGGATTGTCCATGTGACTCCATGCCATGATGAGGCACAATGCCAGGCCGGACAACGCGTTGAGCTGCTCTCCGATGGCGAAGAACAGACCTGACGGGGTGGTTTGGGCGATGCCGTTCCGGATGATTTCGCCGAGTGGTGCGAACATGTCAGTCCTCCGTACGCATGCGGGTGAACGTGTATTCCGCGTATGCACGGCAGGTGGTGGTCACCGCCGTTTTCGTGATGGGAATGCGTTTGCCGCCTTTCATGACGAACTGCGCGTTGGTGATGCCGGACACGTAGTCGAAGTTGACGAGCACGCCTCGCGCGGTGCGGTAGAAGTTGTCGAACACGGTGAGCCGTTGGTCCACATCGGAGAAATTGGTGCGGATTTTGGTCTGGGTGCCGTCCGCGAACGTGAATTCCACGTAGTGCGCGTTGGACAGGGCGTATGCGATGAGCCGCCGGTCCATGGTCACGGCCGGATTGCCGAACGCCACATGCCAGCTGGAATCCACCGTGCCGGGCGACTGCGCCTTTGCCAGATGGGTGACCGGCGGTTTTGCCTTCAGCTGCTCCTCGACGCGTTCCATGGTGGCTTCGAAGGTTTTGCGATTGACGGGCTTGAGCAGATAACCGCTCGCCTGCACCTCGTAGCCGAGCACCGCGAAATCGGTGCTGGACGTGATGAAGACGATCGCGCAGTCGTCGTTCTGATTGCGCAGCAGCCGCGCTATGTCCAATCCGGTGGTGGCATGCGGCAGATTCTCGTCGCTGAGATAACAGTCGAGCAGCAGCAGGTCGTAACGGCTGTTCTTCCAGCTTTCGATGAACGATTTCGCGTCGGGGAAAACGTCACAGACCGTTTGCATGGCATTCCTGCCGGCGGTTGCGCCGACGTTCCGGCCGTTGAAGTATTCCGCGCACATGGTGGCGATCAGTTCGCGTTCGGCAGGGTGATCCTCGACGATGGCGATGCGCACGTTCCCTCCTTGCTGTGCCGTGATTGCGCGGATGACGTTCCGGCTCTGCTTCCAAGCGTACCGGGAGAGGGAAATACGGGGTGCCGCGGAGCTTGCGTTTCATGCCAGAAAAGCACGTTTCGTGCCATACGGCGGATATCGACAACGAAAAAGACCCGCTCCATACGGAACGGGTCTTTTTCGCGCTACGCCTTGATTACTTGGCGGAACGCCGTATCACTCGGCCAGAGCCTTGTCCACGACCTCGGTGGCCTCGGCGAGCACCTTGTCCAGAGCCTCAGGGGATTCGAAGCTCTCGGCGTACACCTTGTAGATGTTCTCGGTGCCAGACGGACGGGCGGCGAACCAGTTGTCCTTGGTGGTGACCTTCAGACCGCCGATCTTGGCGTGGTTGCCCGGAGCCTCGGTGAGCTTGGCGGTGATGTCCTCGCCGGCCAGCTGGGTGGCCTCGACGTCGTCGCCGGTGAGCTTGGCGAACTTCTGCTTCTGCTCGAGGGTGGTCGGGGTATCGACGCGCTTGTACCAGCTTTCGCCGAAACGCTCCACCTGCTCCTGGTGCAGCTGGGCCGGGTTCTTGCCGGTCTTCGCGGTGATCTCAGCGGCCAGCAGGTCCGGAATCAGGCCGTCCTTGTCGGTGGTCCACACGCGGCCGTCCTTACGCAGGAAGGACATGCCGGAGCTTTCCTCGCCGCCGAACGCGACCTCGCCCTTGAACAGCGGGTCCACGAACCACTTGAAGCCGACCGGAACCTCGACGAGCTTGGCGTTGATGGAGGCGGCCACGCGGTCGATCAGGGAGGAAGACACGAGGGTCTTGCCGATGCCGGCGTTCTCCGGCCAATCCGGACGGTTGCCGCCGAACAGGTACTCCACGCACACTGCGATGTAGTGGTTCGGGTTCATGACGCCCCAGTTCGGGCAGACGATGCCGTGGCGGTCGGCATCCGGATCGGTGCCGCCGACCAGATCGTACTTGTCCCAAGCGCCGTTGTTGAGGGAATCGACCAGACCCTTCATCGCGTACGGGGAGCTCGGATCCATGCGGATCTTGCCATCATGGTCGATGGTCATGAAGCTCCAGGTCGGGTCGACCTGCGGACGCACCACGTCGATGGTCAGGTTGTACTTCTCGTTCATCAGCGGCCAGTAGTTGACCGAAGCGCCGCCGAGCGGGTCGATGCCCAGGCGTACGCCGGAGGAGCGGATCACGTCGAAGTCGATGACGTTCTCCAGATCGGCCACATAGTGCTCACGGAAGTCGAAACGCTCGACCAGATCGGACTTGACGGCCTGCTCGAACGGCACGCGCTTGACGTTCCTGAAATCGCCGAGCAGCTCGTTGGCGCGGTCGGCGATGGCGTTGGTGACGTCGGCCGGAGCCGGGCCGCCGGTGACCGGATCGTACTTGAAGCCGCCATCGGTCGGCGGGTTGTGGGACGGGGTCACGACGATGCCGTCGGCCAGGCCTTCGCCGGTGAAGCGCTGGGTGCCGTCGGC
>JABLTP010041973.1_pt1 | contig 13735 bp, 9 predicted proteins | sample 7160111 | NCBI WGS metagenome assembly JABLTP01 (sample SAMN14651227, study PRJNA627086) | human gut metagenome | isolation source: feces | host: Homo sapiens
ACTTCTTTAGAAATAGCTCTAGGATCATAATTTATAATTTTACTTATTTCAATTAATTTTTTATTGTGTGAGATACAAGAACAAATAGTTTTTCTATTATCTTCACTAATGTGTTTCCATGTTTTCATTTTTTCTTCCTCCTTATAACTACAAAGAAACGATATATATTATACTATAATTAGACTTAATTCCGTTATTTTATTAAAACTGACATTCAAATAAAAATTTACGAACAGCTTCTTAATTTCTTTATTTATGTGTAATTTCACATAATTTAATGTTATAATATATCTTACTTTTGAAGGAGAAAACTATGCAAAGCAATATTACACAAATAGATCTTAAAAAAATTAAATCGTATAAAACTAAAAAATTGATTAATACTTTAAAAAAATTAACAGATGAACAAATAAATGTAATAATAGATTCGAGTATAATTGAATTTATTTTAAATTTAGATAGTAATACCATCAATTCTATTTTTAGAAGTTCAGGTTTCACTATGCAAAATAAATTATGGACTAATGATAAAATTCAAAAAATATTAATTTTAGGAACATTAAGTTTAAATAACTTTGTTTGCACTGAACAGACGATAAAAAATATTGAAAAATTGAACAAAGATATAAAATCACAAACTATAAAGAAACAAATATATAGTAATAAATATTTTCTATATATTGTCATGAATGAAAATAAAATTGAAGACAAATTTTTCCATTCATACGATTTAAAAAAAGTCTTTGATGAGGTAGTAAAAAGTAAAGAATTTAACTTATTGCCTACTGACAAACAGTTAAAAATAATAGAAAAATTAAATTTTTATACTAGGGAGGTGCTTCTTCCTACCGATTTTAGAGAAAGATATAACAATATAGAAGGAGTCCTATTTGGTTCTGATAAAGATAGAATTAATAGCAGTATAATGAAACAATTAAATTCAGAAGAGTTATTTTTTCTTAATTATATTAATGATAGTATTGATAATAATGATATAAAAAAATATATATCAGATAATATAGTTAAGAATGGTAAGTCGTTTGAAGAACTCTTTGCTGAAATAAAGGCTAGAGACGAATTAATAAGAGAAAAAATAGAAAATCAATTTAGACATCCAAACTTTCATAGACAAGTTCACCTAGAGAAAGAAATATATGATATCTTATTAAATGAAAATCAGGAAGAGATAATTAAAGAGAAATTTTTAAGATATTTAACTGGTCGTATATTAAAAAATAGTTCTGTTAATCAAGAGATGATCTATAACACATTAAAAAGAAATTTAAATAATGGTTTAATAAGTTACAGAGATATAAATTATTTAACTAATAATTATGATGAAATAACAAAAGATTTAAAATTAATGTTTTATTTAAAATTTAATATTGCACTTCCTAATGCTAGATATCTTCATGGCATGACTCTAGAACAATTATCTAAAGTAAATGTTAAACATATTAATAAATTATCTAAATTTTTAGAAGATAAGACTCAAGATGAATTGTCTACAATATATGGGTTATGTATCAAAATGTACTTTATATTTGGATATGAAAGAAGCATAGAAATATTAAGTGGTAAATATGGGCAATATAACAAAATGTTTTTAGATAATGTTGCTAAGACTGATATAACAAGAGTTGAAATGAAATCAGAAGGAAGTAAATTCTTACCTATTATAGATAAAAGATTTATTAACTTTATGTTTGAAACACCAAATAATAATCATTTTATAAATATACTTACTGATAAGAATTCTGAATTATATAAAACATGGTATTATTTGTATAACAATTATGATGAAATATTAGAAAAATGTCATAATAAAATTACATTAAAGAAAGTAAATGCAATATTAGAAACAGAAAAATATGATGTAGATAGAAAAATAATAACTCCAGACAATTACTTATTAAATAATAATAGTTTTTTAGAGAATATTATTTTAGGAAATAAAACACACAATAGTAATAATGAAATATTAAAAAAAATCGTTGAAATATATTCACAAATGAAAAAAAGAGTTGAATCTAGTATCCCTTATGTAAAAGGAACTTCTACTGGGGGTTATACTTATGAGACTATGAAATTAGATGACCCACAAATATTTGAGCTAGGATATAAAGCTAATTGTTGTATTAGGACACTTGATATAGCACATAATCATTTGTTACATGCAGCACTTTGTAGAAATGGTAGAATATTGATAATATATGATAAATCAAGTGATATTGCTGCTTTTTGTCCGTTGAAAAGAAATGGAAATGTACTAATAGCTAATAGTATTGAATGTGTAGATAAAGAAATAGAAGCTAATGGTCGTTTAATATCTACTACATTTAAAGAAGGAATAGAAAAGATAGTAGAAATTACTAAACAAAGTAATGAACCAATTAATTTAGCATGTATTGGTAGTGATTCATACTTAAAGCCAAATACAACTCATTTTCCAAAAGATTATCCAACTCCTACTATATTTGAAAAAGATGATGAGGTATATAAAGATACAGATATCTATCACAGAGCTTTAGATATTGTATATAAAGATAATAATTTTGACCTTAGAAATATTAAGTCAAAAAATCCAGATGTTTCATATATGGATCCTAGGAATGAAATAAAATTTGCTGATTTTTTTATAGATGGATATAATAACAATAATGAAAATGTAATTAACGTAATAAACTCTATAAATTACTCAATTAATCCTACAGATTATATACCAATAAGTAAATATTCAATAAAAAATGTTTATTATTCTAAGGATTGGTATATAGCCCAAACATATCAAGAAAGAATTGGCGAATGTTTAAAAAATGATTATAGAGCAATAGAAGAGTTTAATAGTTATATGACATTGTTAAATAAAGAGGAACAACCAAAAGTATTAGAAAAAAAATTACAGAAAAAGACTAGTGCCATAAATTAGATATGTTTTTTAGCAAGTAAATAGTAAACAATGTTATTTAATATCTTCACCATAATCATAATAATGCATTAGTAGTCATCAAATTTAAAATATTTATTGTCATTGTAATGTAATTATTGCCCCAAAACTACTATTAATTTTTTTATTTTAATGCATAAGACAGAACAATATTTTTTTAGCTAAAATTAATAATATTTCTACCCATCCTTTATCAGATATATATCATTTTTCCTTAATTTTATTTCATTTTTATATATTACTTATCTTAAAACTATTTCCCAACAATATTTTTACAAAACTTAATTTTTTTTAAGCCATAAAATTTGATTATTAGTTCTTAATTTTATAATTAATTTAAGAGTATTTATAATATAAATGATAATGATGATAAAGCCTTATTTTCTATACAGTCTATAAACATTTAATGAAAATTTACTCCTAAAAGTAAAAACAACTAACTTTCTATTTTGTAAAAGCTAAAGAATTGATTTTAGAATATAAGTTTTTATTTGAATATAATCTTTTGTAGTTAATTTTTATCTATTTATAAAAAATAAACTAAAATATTACAGGAAAATTTTAAGTAATTGACATAGAAAAAGTACCTAAAAGCTTGACATGAATTCAAAAAAATTGATAAATTGTATATGACAATAAATAAAACAACATAAAGCTTAATTAATTTTTATAAAGTAAATAAAGGAGAAATAATTAGATGAAAGCTATAGGTACAAGTATATTGAATTTGGTAGGTGGATTGGATAAAGTGTTTATAATTCCGCCGTTTCAAAGAAATTATGATTGGTCTTATGAACAATGTGACGAATTGTTTGATGATATAGTTAAGGCATATAAAACAAATACTGCACATTATTTGGGAAATATTGTATATTATATGGGAAAAAAAAGTGGTGCTTCTTTTAATGAATTAATATTAGTTGATGGTCAACAAAGAATAACAACTATTTTATTACTTTTGTGTGCTATAAGAGACTATTCAAAACAAGAAAGTTTAAAAATCAATTCAAGATATTTAAAAAATGATACTGATATTGAAAAATTTAGAATAAGACTAAAACAAACTTCCTATGATTATGCTTCTTTTGCTGCTGTAATTGATGGCCGTAATTTACAAGAAGTGGATCGAAAGTCTAATGTAATACAAAATTATAAAAGATTCATTGAACTGATAAAGAATAGTGATATTGAACCTAAAGATATATATGATACAATTCAAAAGTTAGAGGTCGTTGATGTGAATCTAGAAATTTCTGATGATTTAGAAAAAGTCCAAACCGTGTTTGAAAAAATTAATTCAACTGGAAGAAAATTACAACCATCTGATTTAATTAGAAACTATCTTTTATTAGCTACAACTAGTGCTGAACAGGAAGATTTATATAATAATTACTGGACAAAGCTAGAACAACAATTAGGCAATGATAATATTTCGAAATTTGCAAAGTTTTATCTTATAACTAAGTTATATGAAGATGTTCAAAATGATAATATTTATAAGTCATTTAAAGAATACTTTGATAAGAATAACTCTCCACATATAGAAATTTTAAATGACATGTTAAAATATTCTGAATTTTATTCATGGATCATAACCGAAAATTGTCCTGATGAAAAATTAAATATTACTATAGAAATATTAAATCTAATAAAAACAGACGATTTATATCCCTTATATTTTATATTATTTGAAAAATTATACAATAATAATATAGATGAATTGAGAAAGATAATGAATTTAATTAGTGATTTTATGTTGAGATATAGAATTGTTTCTCCTTCTGGTGGAGGAGGGGCTTTAAGAAGCTCTATTTATGGTTTAGTAGAAAAAATTGTTGGAGATATTGTTAAACCAAGTTATGACAGTATTTTATTTGAATTATCAAATAGTCCTACTCCAGCTAGTAGATTTCCATCTAATGAGGAGTTTAAAAATCAACTAAAAAATTCAGTAAATACAGTTTATGCAAGAGCATTACTTTATAAAATGGAATTAATTGAAAAAAGCAATATTCCTGTTAAGTTAAATAAAATAACAATAGAGCATTTAATGCCTCAAACAAGAACAAAGTGGTGGATTGATTATCTTGGCGGTGATGAAGAAACGGAGAGAATATATAATTCATATTTAAATTGTATAGGTAATCTAGCACTGATTTCTGGAAGTTACAATTCCAAAAACTCCAATAGACCATGGAATGAAAAAATAGAAAATTTAAAAGATGTACAGTTTATAATCACATCCTCTACAGCATCGAATAGTACATGGAAAGAACAAGATATTATAAATAGAAATGAGGATATTTCTGAAAGAGCATGTAATGAAATAATAGGCCCTTTAAAAAGAGAAAGAGAATATGAATCAAGAGAAGCTACATCAGAATTTGAAACTGGAATTTATTCATTATCTGATATTGTTACTCCAATGAGTGGAACAACTTTGGAGAATTTAATATATGAAGGAAAAGAATATAATGTAAAAAAATGGCGTGAATTATTACCGACAGTTTGTGAAATATTATATGATATTGATTCTAACACATTAAATACTGCAACAATTGATAATACGATTCATAAAGCAACATCAAAACAAAGGTATAATGAAAAAGATCCTATATTATGTAGTGTTCCAAATTATTTAGTAGATCCGATAAAGCTAAAAAATGCCAATATTTATGTTGAGGGATGTATAAGCTCTGATAGAACAAGATATTATGTAAAACAAATATTAGATTTGTATGGTTTGACTGATAGATTTCAAATATGTGTAAGAGGCTGAAGTAATGACTATATATAAATGCATGTGCAGTTTCAATTATTCCCGATAAATCTGATACAATAACTGATAAAAACTTAACTAGGAGGTACATAATATGAGTAAAAAATTCTACTATGATGAAGACAATTTTAAATTACTGCATGGAGACACTATTTTATTATTAAAAAAAATAGAACCACAAAGTATAGATATGATATTTGCAGATCCTCCTTACTTCTTATCAGGAGATGGAATCACTTGCAGTGGTGGTAAAATGGTATCTGTGAATAAGGGTAAGTGGGATGAAAAAAGATCTATTAAAGAAAAGCATAATTTTAATAAAAGATGGATAAGAGCCTGTAAAAATGTTTTAAATGATAATGGAACCATTTGGATAAGTGGAACTATGCATAATATTTATTCGATAGGAATGGTGCTTGAAGAAGAAGGATTTAAGATACTTAATAATATTACCTGGAAAAAATTAAATCCACCACCTAATATTAGTTGTCGTACTTTCGTTCATTCAACAGAAACGATTTTATGGGCCAAAAAAGATATATCTAAAGCCAAGCATAAGTTTAACTATGATGTTATGAAAAAACTAAACAACAATAAACAAATGAAAGATGTATGGGAAACATCATTGACTAAGCCAAGTGAAAAAAAATGTGGTAAGCATCCTACTCAAAAACCAATTGAATTATTAGAAAGAATAATATTAGCATCAACAGATGAAAATGATTTAATATTGGACCCATTTAATGGTAGTGGAACAACTGGGATAGTAGCTAATAAATTAAATAGAAAATATATTGGAATTGAAAAAGAAAAAGAGTATTTAGATTTAACAATAAGAAGAAAGGAAAGTGAAGGTAATGTATAAAGAGATGAGTATAGAAGAGCTATCAGAAAAATTTGTAAATAATTTAGTAGAAACTAATAGGGGCTTTAACTTTTATGTAGACTGGAATAATGCTATGGATTATAAACAATTTGAGATAGAATTAAATGCTCTAAATGTATTAATTAAATGTGAGAACATCCATGATAAATTTGTTGAATTAATAAAAAAAGTTCCTACAGTAGTCGCTACATTTCCTCTTTTATTTGCTTTATCTAAAGTTGAGAGAAAAAATGTTTGGACAGGGAAAAATGAACTAAAGGTAGTAAATGAAGATTTAAAAGAAAATGATTTTTATTCATATAATTTTGATATTCAATTAATAAAAAATAATATTAGTGCTGAAAATATTGAAATATATTATACATTCTTTGAAAAAATTGGATTAAAAGATTTATTTCAAAATCTATTAGAGAAAAGTGTTATTGATTATGTTATTGGGGTATTAATTGGATTAGATTCAAACGGAAGAAAGAATCGTGGTGGAAAAGCATTTGAACTTGCGTGTGAACCAATAATAGCTGAAATTTGTGAAAATCATAATGTTCAGCTTATTAGCCAAAAACAATTTAAAGCATTAAGTAAATTGGGTTTCAATATAAGTGAAGATGTAGCAAACAGAAAAGCAGATTTTATTTTAGTTAAGAAGAATAAAGTATTAAATATTGAAGTTGATTATTTTTATCGTGGTGGTTCAAAACCAGAGGAAATTATTGATAGTTATATAAATAGGCAAAATGATTTGAAAAAGATAGGAATAGGATTTGCATTGTTAACAGACGGACTTTGTTGGGATAACAAAGATAAGAATCAACTTCAGAAGGGATTTAGAAATCTAGATTATTTGTTGAACTATCATTTAGCAAAATCTGGTATGCTAGATGAAATAATTAGTGAATATTTTAAAGTGTAGTTGTAAATATGCCATATCAATTGTAACACTACACATATTTACTAATCGTTACTACTGACAATTAGTAACATTTTTGATACAATAATTGATATGAAACTTAACTAGGAGGCAAAAACATGATAAAAGGAAAACCATTTGTAAAGTGGGCTGGTGGTAAAAGACAAGTAATTGATAAACTAAAACTATATGCCCCTGATGAATATAATACATACTATGAGCCATTTGTTGGCGGAGGAGCTTTATTATTTGAGTTATCACCAAGAAAAGCAGTGATAAATGATTATAATGAAGAATTAATGAATATCTTTAACTGTATAAAAGATGAAACAAAGTTTACTAAGATGTGTAATGAATTAAATCATCATGAGACAAATCATAGTGAAGATTATTATTATGAGATACGAAATAAAGATAGGGATAAAGCTAAATTTAAACGAATGGCTGATTATAAAAGAGCAGCTAGAACAATTTATCTAAATAAAGCTTGTTTCAACGGTTTATATAGAGTTAATAGTAAGAATGAATTTAATGTACCATTTGGTAAAAAAATAAAAGTAAATACTTATGAAGGACAAAACCTTGGTATTATTCATTCATATTTAAACTTTAATGATATAACCATATTAAATACAGATTTTGAAGAAGCAGTTAAAACTGCCAAGAAGAATGACTTCATCTACTTTGATCCACCATATGATTCAGAAAAACAAATATTTACTAGTTATACAGAAAATGGCTTTGGTAAAGATGAACAAATTAGACTTGCTAAAGTATATAAAGAACTAGCTGATAGAGGGTGTTATGTAATGTTATCTAATTATAATACACCGCTAATAAAAGATTTATATAAAGACTACAATATCCATATAATAGAAGCTAAAAGAAATATTAATGCTAATGGAAAGAAAAGGGGAAAAGTAGAAGAAGTAATTATAACTAATTACGAAAATAAAAAGTTATTTGATGAAACAAACTAGGTCATTAATATGATCTTTTTCTTTTTGTTTTACTATTGACATAAATACCCCCACCCCCTATAATTGGGTAGTAAAGATGGAATAGAGATATCCATAAGACGTGGAGAGTAATATCAAAGTAAAATATATAAAAAGAACCTTATTATTCGTAGACTTAATATTATATAAAAAATAGACAATAAAAATTGAAAGGAAAAGCTAATTATGAAAGTAATTTTAAGTATTGAAGGAATGAGTTGTAGTGCTTGTTCATCGACATTAGAAAAGTATTTAAATAAGCAAAAAGGAGTAGTAGATGCCTCAGTTAATCTTGTCTTAGCAACTGCTACTATTATGTATGATGAAACACTATCTTTAAACGATTTAGAAAGATTTATTGAAGAAGCAGGTTATAAAAGTTTGGGTATCTATTCAGAAGAAAAGGTCTTTAAGAAAGAGAAGCTTAATAAAAGATTATTTGCCTTTTATACTATCCTTTCTATTTTAATACTTTATATTTCTATGTCACACATGGTAGGTCTTCCTGTTATACCACTTCTTAATATGGAAAAGTATCCCGTTAACTATGCTATTACTTTACTAATACTATCTCTTCCTTATCTTTACTATGGAAAAGATATTCTAAAAAGTGGTTATCTAAATCTTATTCATAAGTCTCCTAATATGGACACTTTAGTTTCTATTGGTGTTTTAGCAAGTCTTATTTATAGTATCTTTAATACCATTATGATAATTAAAGGACAAACAAGTTATGTAGAAAGTCTTTACTATGAATCATTTTGTATTGTTATCTACTTTGTCAAACTAGGAAGATTTATTGATACTAAGAGTAAATCTAAAACGAAGGAAGCTATTAAAGAACTAGTTCAAGTAACTCCAACTAAAGCTTTATTAAAAACTAGGGAAGGGGAAAAAGAAATTAGTATTGATGAAGTTAAAAAACACGATACTTTAATTTGTAAACCAGGTGAGAAAATAGCAGTTGATGGTAATATTATCAGTGGAAGTGCTTACTTTTATGAAGCTTTTATAACTGGAGAGAGTAAACTAATCAAGAAAAAAATAGGTGATAAAGTAATAGCAGGTAGTATTAATACTAATGGTTATATAACTTATGAAGCGATTAATATTGGTAAAGATTCAACTATCTCCGAAATAGTAATACTAGTAGTAGAAGCTACTAATACTAAACCAGCTATTGCTAAAGTAGCAGATAAAGTAAGTTCTATCTTTGTACCAAGTATCCTACTTATCGCTTTTCTAACCTTAATTTTTAATCTATTAACAAATAATTTAGATATAGCTTTAACTAGATTTGTAACTGTCCTAGTAGTAGCATGTCCTTGTTCTTTAGGTCTTGCTACCCCTTTAGCTGTTATTGTTAGTGAAGGATTCTGTGCTAAGAAAGGCTTATTAATAAAAAATAGTGAATCATTAGAATTACTTAACAATATTGATACTATTGTCTTTGATAAAACAGGTACTCTTACTTATGGTAATTTACAAGTATCAACTATTTATAATTATAGTGATTATCCTGATAAGAAAATATTAGAATTAGTAACAAGTTTAGAGAATAAATCAACGCATCCTATCGCTAAAGCTTTTAAGGGTAAATCAGATCTTGCTGTAACTAAATTTAATAATATAGCAGGACTAGGAGTAAGTGGTACTATTAATGATAAGAAATACTATCTAGGAAATGATAAGTTAGTAGACCAATTAATGATTTATGATATTCATTCACTAGACTTTAATAGACTAGTAAGAGAGGGTAATAGTGTTATTTATGTAGTAGAAGAAAGAAAAGTAATTGCTTTAATAGGTGTTAAAGATACGCTAAGAAGTAATGCTAGAGAAGTTATTAAAAAGTTAAAGAAAAGTAATAAAAAAGTCTTAATGTTAACTGGTGATAATAAAGAAACAGCTAATATTATTAGTAAAGATTTAGCACTTGATGAAGTAAAAGCATCACTTCTTCCTAAAGAGAAAACAACAATTATAAAAGAATTATTAAAAGAAAACAGAAAAGTAATGATGGTAGGAGATGGGATAAATGATGCTCCAAGTCTTGCTACTGCTACTATTGGTGTAGCAATTGCAAGTGGTACTGATATAGCTAATAATTCTAGTGATATTATCTTAATGAATGATAATTTAGAAAGTATTCTTAATCTATTTATCATAAGTAAGAAAACTATTAGAAATATAAAACAAAACCTTTTCTTTTCCTTCTTTTACAATATCTTAATGATACCAATTGCTATAGGACTATTTGCTAAATTTAATATTATAATGAATCCAATGATTGCTTCTTTTGCTATGACTTTAAGTAGTCTAACAGTTGTAATCAATGCTCTAAGACTTAGAAAAATAAAATTAGAAGGGAAATAAGAAAATGTTTAATAAGAAGATTAAAACTATAATTAAAGTAGAAGGAATGAGTTGTAACCACTGTGCTGATAAAGTAACTAAAGCTCTAGAAAGTTTAGATGATATAAGAAAAGTAAAAGTAAATCTTAAGAATAATAGTGTTACCATTTTAAGCGATAAAGAGTTAAATATCAAAGTAGTAGAAAGTACTATCAACTATTTAGGATATAAATATGAAGGATTAAGTAATGAAGAAAATTAGTTAGCTTATTCTTATCTTAATCCTAGTTTTAACTGTTAATGGTTGTAGTACTAAAACTAAGGAAACAAAGAAATAAATATTTAACAGTAAAAGCTAATGAAGATAATAATATTATTTTAGATACTAGTAATATAACAAGTACAGCTACCTTTGTAAATTATGACGATGATGGTATTATCATTCAGTTTATTTTAGTAAGAAGAACAGATAACAAAGTAAGAATAGCACTTAATACTTGTCAGGTTTGTAATCCATCTCCTAAAGCTTACTTAATTCAAGAAGGTGAATACTTAGTATGTCAAAACTGTGGTACTAAGTTTCACATAAATAAGATTGGAATAGAAAATGGTGGTAATCCAACTCCAGTAGAAGAAAAACAAGAAGAAGATAATAAAATTATTATTAGTAAAGATTATGTAGATACTTTTAAATTTAAGTTTAAAAATCTTAAAGAAAAAACTAAATAGAAAGGTGTAAAACTATGAATGAAATAAAATGTCCTAATTGTGGAACAGTTTTTAAAATTGATGAGAAACAATATGACTCTATCGTAAAACAAGTAAGAGATAGTGAATTTAAAAATGAGATAGCAACAAGACAAGAACAATATGAAAAAGATAAGAACCAAGCAATAAAGCTAGCTGAGAATGAGCTTGAAAAGAAATTAAGTACGATGCTAAAAGAAAAAGAGTTAGAGATAACAAAACTAAATGAAGAATTAAAAAGTAAAAAACAACTAGAAGATAGTTTGGTTGAAAATACTAAGATTAAAACAGCTAATGAATATAAAGAAGAAATAGCAAAGTTAAATATTAAAATTAAAGAACTAGAAAATGAAAAAGATAAGAATATTTCTAGTTTGAAAAGTCAGTTAGAATTAGATAGTAAAGAGTATGCCTTAAAAGAAAAAAATATCAAAGATGTGTATGAAAATAAACTAAAAGATAAAGATGAAATGATCGCTTATTATAAAGATATGAAAGCAAGACAATCAACTAAGATGATAGGAGAAAGTCTAGAAGTACATTGTAATAATGAGTTTAATACCTTAAGACCATTATTTCCTAATGCTTACTTTGAAAAAGATAATGATGCAAGAACCGGTTCTAAAGGTGACTTTATCTTTAGAGACTATGATGATGAGAAAACAGAGATTGTATCTATTATGTTTGAGATGAAAAATGAAGCAGATATGACAGCTACTAAGCATAAAAATGAAGACTTCTTTAAAGAACTTGATAAAGATAGGAAAGAGAAAAAATGTGAATACGCTGTACTTGTTTCCTTACTAGAAATTGATAATGACTATTATAATACGGGAATAGTAGATGTTTCTTATCGTTATCCTAAGATGTATGTTATTAGACCACAGTTTTTTATTCCTTTAATAACCTTAATTAGAGGAGCTGCTCTTAATGCTTTAGAATATAAAAAAGAAATGCTTGTTTTACAAAATCAAAATATTGATATATCTCACTTTGAAGAGAATATGAATGCCTTCAAGAGTGGTTTTGCTAAGAACTATCGCATAGCATCTGAAAAGTTTAGTAAAGCAATAGAAGAAATAGATAAAACAATTGACCATTTACAAAAGACAAAAGATGCCCTAATCTCTAGTGATAGAAACTTAAGACTTGCTAATAATAAAGCAGAAGAATTAACTATAAAAAGATTAACAAGAAATAGTGAAACAATGGCTAAGTTATTTGAAGAAGAACAAAATAAAAAGAACTAGAATTTCCAAACATAGAAAGAGTCTAATTCTTTTTTTTTAAGAATTTAAGTACTGTTCTATAAATATGTATCTTCCAGATAAATACAATATATCTATACTAACACCAGATATTATTGTTAATAAATCAAAAAAACTGTTGAACAGTTGATCATTTCCGTGGTAGAATTTAATTAAAGATAAGGAAGAAGTGATTAACTATGTATATGTCAATTAATGTGTCAAGCTTACAACTGGTTAACAGTGAGGACAATTTATATAGATTAATCACTTCTTTTTATCATACATTAATAACAGGATAGGATTAGTCTTACCTTGTTTTTTAGTGTAAATAAAATAGAAGGAGTGAAAGAAAAAATGAATAAGAAGAAACAACTACTATTAACAATCGGACTTGTCTTAATACTAGTTCTAATGATAGTAGTAATCAGTTATGCAGCCTTTAAGTTTGTAGGACTAGGTAATCAACCTAATACTATAACAACAGGAGCCATAACGATGGAGTATGAAGAATCTACTAATACTATCAGTATGACAGGAGCCTTACCAACTACTGATACGACAGGAAAGGTAAGATTAACCGAAGGAGAATACTTTGATTTTACTATTAAAAGTAGTATTAAAGGAAATGCTAATATCAACTGGGAAATAGCAGCCGAAGATATAACACCATCATCAGCTAAAAAGATGGCTGGTAAAAATATAAAACTTTATTTAACTAAATTAAATGGTGATAAAGAAGAAGAAGTGATGGCACCAAAAGTATATAATGCTAGTACGTCAGCAAATACAAAGACAGGAAGACCATCAGGAGTAATGAGTCTAGCAACAGGAACAATGAGTACAAGTGAGACAACAAACTATCGTCT
>JABLTP010058832.1_pt1 | contig 13727 bp, 7 predicted proteins | sample 7160111 | NCBI WGS metagenome assembly JABLTP01 (sample SAMN14651227, study PRJNA627086) | human gut metagenome | isolation source: feces | host: Homo sapiens
CCGTGACAGCGCCGAAACCGTGGTGCTGTCGGGCGTCGCGCAGTCGTTCGGCTATCTGATCGCGTCGCTCGGCCCGCTTATGTTCGGCGTGCTGGTCCAGGCCACTGGCGGCCACCATGTGCCGCTGATGGTGTTCACGTTCGTCGCTTTCCTGCAGTGCGTCGTCGCGGTCATCGTCGGCAGGCCTTCCAAAATGTGACTTTTCGCGTCTCATGAAATCGAAAGCGTCCGCAGAGGGAAGTACCGTTAGCCGTATGACAAGCCCTAAGACTGACGGTACTATGCATCTGCTCGATCCTGCTCCCTTCGGACGTATCCTTCCGGCCATGGTCACCCCCATGAAGGCTGACGGAGCCGTAGATTTCGAAGCCGCGCAACAGCTGGCGAGGCAGCTCGTGGCGGATGGTGCCGACGGTCTTGTGGTCAACGGCACCACCGGCGAATCTCCGACCACCCACATGGAGGAGAAGGTCGAACTGGTTCAGGCCGTCAAGGAAGTCGTGGACGTGCCGGTCATTTCCGGCGCCGGTTCCAACGACACCGCGCACACCGTGCGCATGGTGGAGCAGACCCAGGAGGCGGGCGCCGACGCGGTGCTCGTGGTCGCCCCGTATTACTCCCGTCCGTCGCAGGAAGGCGTGTTCCGCCACTACAAGGCGGTCAACGATTCCGCGGACAAGCCGATCATCATCTACGATGTGCCGGGCCGTACCGGACTGCACATCCAGCTGGAAACCTACCGTCGTATGGCCGAACTCGACCACGTCAAGGCCGTCAAGGACGCCACCGGCGACATCGCAGGCGCGGTGCGCAAGCGCATGGAGACCGGTCTGACCTGGTATTCGGGCGATGACGGCCTGTTCCTGCCGTTCCTGTCCGTCGGCGCCGTCGGCATCATCTCTGTGATCGCGCACGCGGCCGCCGGTCCGATGCGTGACCTCGCCAACGCGTTCGATCGTGGCGATATCCACGAAGCGCAGCGCATCTCCGTGCAGCTGGCGCCGCTCGTCGAAGCGATGAACGGCAATGGCTTCCAGGCCGTGATGGCCAAAGCCTCGCTGAAGGTGCGTGGAATCCTCGACTCCACCGAAATGCGCCTGCCGAACGTCGGTCCGGGCGAAGCGGAACTCGTGCGCGCGGAAAAGGGCATGCGCGCCGCGGGACTGCTGTGAACCGAATCGCATGATGCGACTGGCCTGTCGCGCATGAACGCCGGCAGGCACCCAAATTCCTCGTTTCCGCATAGGCGGAGACAATTAGTAATAGAAATCCAACTAGGAAATGGCTACAGAAGAAACCACAAAGACAACAACACACAAGCGCGGCAGCAAGGCTGCCAAGCGCACTGAAACCGCAGTCAAGGCATCCAAGACCACCAAGGCCGCGAAGTCCGAGAAGACCGCCATCAAGAAGGCCAAGTCCTCCACCCGCAGCCGTGGCAACGGTGGCTCGCGCAACGGCGGCTCCCGTGGATCCCGTGGCGGCAACGGTTCGAACCGTCGCCCGTCGCATTCCGCGCCGCAATCCACCGCGCCCCAGCAGGACGAAGTGCTGATCGCCCCGCCGAAGTACCGCAAGGGCTCCATGCGTATCGTGCCGCTCGGCGGTCTGGGTGAGATCGGCCGCAACATGAACGTGGTCGAATACAACGGGCATATCCTGCTCATCGACTGCGGCGTGCTCTTCCCGGAAGAGGAGCAGCCGGGCGTGGACCTCATCCTGCCTGACTTCCACTACATCAAGGACCGTCTCGACAAGGTCGAGGCGCTCGTGCTCACCCACGGCCACGAAGACCACATCGGTGGCGTGCCGTACCTGCTCAAGCTCCGCCCGGACATTCCGCTGATCGGTTCCAAGCTCACCCTCGCCTTCGTTGAGGCCAAGTGCAAGGAACACCGCATCAACCCGACGCTCGTCGAGGTCAAGGGACGCGACAAGCTCAAGGTCGGCCCGTTCAACCTGGAATTCGTGAACGTCACGCACTCCATTCCGGACGCGCTCGCCGTGTTCGTGCAGACCCCCGCCGGCTCGCTCATCGACACCGGCGACATCAAGCTCGACCAGCTGCCGCTCGACCACCGCATCACCGATCTGGTGGAATTCGGCAAGCTCGGCGAAAAGGGCGTGGACCTCCTGATGATGGACTCCACCAACGCCGAGGTCCCGGGCTTCGTCAAGCCGGAGACCTCCATCGGTCCGGCGCTCGACCAGGCGTTCGCACAGGCCACGCGCAAGATCATCGTGGCCAGCTTCTCCAGCCACGTGCACCGCGTGCAGCAGGTCGTCGACGCGGCCCACAAGTACGGCCGCAAGGTCGTGTTCGTCGGACGTTCCATGGTCCGCAACATGTCCATCGCAGCAGATCTGGGCTACCTGCGTCTGCCCGAGGACACCGTCATCGACCTGAAGCAGGCCCATGACGTGCAGGACGACAAGCTCGTCTACATGTGCACCGGCTCCCAGGGCGAGCCGATGGCCGCGCTCGGCCGCATCGCCGACGGCAACCACCGCGACATCACCATCAACGAGTTCGACACGGTGATCCTCGCCAGCTCCCTGATCCCAGGTAACGAGCATGGCGTCTACAAGGTCATCAACAAGCTCGTGCAGCTCGGAGCCCGCGTGGTCAACCGAGACAACGCCGCCGTGCACGTCTCCGGCCACTGCAACGAAGGCGAGCTGCTGTACATGTACAACATCGTCAAGCCGAAGTGCGCCATGCCTATCCACGGCGAAAACCGCCACTTGGTGGCCAACGGCATGATCGCCGTCAAGACCGGCGTCGATCCGCAGAACGTCGTGCTGGCCGAAGACGGCGACGTCGTCGACCTGTACCACGGCCAGGCCGCGGTCGTCGGCTCCGTGCCGTGCGGCTACGTCTACGTCGATGGCGATTCCGTCGGCGAACTGACCGACGAAGAACTCGAGAAGCGCCGCATCCTCGGCACCGAAGGCTTCGTGTCCAGCTTCGTGGTCGTCGACACCGAGACCGCGGATGTCATCACCGGTCCGAAGATCTACCTCAACGCGGTCGCGGAAGACGAAAGCGAGTTCGACAAGGTCCGTCACCAGATCGTCGAGCAGCTGCAGGACGCGATGATGCAGGGCACGCGCGACACCTACAAACTGCAGCAGATCATGCGACGCACACTCGGCGGCTGGGTGGCACGACAGCTGCACCGCAAGCCGATGATCGTCCCCGTCGTCGCCGACATCGCGCAGGACGTGGATGACGCGATGGGACTGAACGCCGCGAAATAAGCCGTAAATTTACCATAAATTGAATCAAGGCGACGTGATCGGCACAACTGATCGCGCCGCCTTCTGTTACCAGAAAGAAGGAGTGACATGCCAGGAGCAAACCTCACCCGAATCGAAGCGGAAGAACGCAAAAGCATCATCGCCGCGCCAATCCATTACACGGTCAAGCTTGACCTGACCCGCGGAGCCAAGGATTTCGGCTCCGAAACCACCATCACCTTCGACGCGAAGCCGGGGGAGTCAAGCTTCCTTGACCTCATCGCCAACGAAGTCAGCGAGATCACCCTCAACGGCGAAACCCTCGACCCGGCTGAAGCGTACGTCGACAGCCGCATCGAACTGAAGAACCTCAAGGAGCACAACGAGGTCACCGTCAAGGCGATGTGCCAGTACTCCAACACCGGCGAAGGCCTGCACCGCAGCGTCGACCCGTCCGACGGCAACGTCTACCTGTACACCCAGTTCGAAGTGCCGGACGCCCGCCGCGTCTACGCCGTGTTCGACCAGCCCGACCTGAAGGCCGTGTTCGACTTCTCCGTGCTCGCCGCCAAATCCTGGATCGTCACGTCCAACATGCCCACCGCCTCCGTGACCGACAACGAAACCGTCACCGAGGAAGGCACGCTCGGCGATCACGCCGCCGAAACCACCAAGCTGTGGGTGTTCGAACCGACCCCGACCATGAGCTCCTACCTCACCGCCATCTGCGCCGGACCGTACGCCGAATGGCACACCGAATACGCCAATGAGGACGGCCGCACCGTGCCGATGGCCATGTACTGCCGCCAGGCGCTCGCCAAGGCCTTCAGCAAGGACGTCGACTACCTGTTCGACATCACCAAGAAAGGCTTCGCCTTCTACGCCAAGACCTGGGGCGTGCCGTACCCGTACGCCAAGTTCGACCAGATCTACGTGCCGGAGTACAACGCCGGCGCCATGGAGAACATCGGCATGGTTACCATCCGCGACCAGTACGTGTTCGAATCCAAGGTCACCGACGCCTACGCGGAACGCCGTGTGGTCACCGTGCTGCACGAGCTCGCCCACATGTGGTTCGGCGACTACGTGACCATGAAGTGGTGGAACGACCTGTGGCTCAACGAATCCTTCGCCGAGTTCACGTCCACCCTCGCCACCGCCGAAGCCACCGAATGGAAGGACGCCTGGGCAACCTTCAGCTCCGGCGAAAAGAGCTGGGCGCTGCGTCAGGACCAGCTGAGCACCACCCACCCGATCGTCGCCCCGATCAACGACCTCAACGCCACCTACGTCAACTTCGACGGCATCACCTACGCCAAGGGCGCCTCCGTGCTGAAGCAGCTCGTGTACTACGTGGGCCGTGAGAAGTTCTTCAAGGGCATCAACAACTACCTCAACAAGCACGCCTACTCCAACGCCACCCTCGCCGACCTGCTCGCCGAACTGGAACTCACTTCCGGCCGCGACCTCAAGGCGTGGAGCGCCCAGTGGCTTGAGGAATCCGGCATCAACACCATCGCCACCGAAGTCGAAGAGAACGAGGACGGCACCATCAAGCGTCTCGCCCTGCGCCAGACCGCTCCGGCCGAGCATCCCGTGCTGCGCGCCCACCGTCTCGCCGTCGGCTTCTACAACGAGGATCCGGAAACCGGCAAGATCGTGCGCACCGACCGTTTCGAACTGGACGTCGACGGCGAACTGACGGTCGTCGACGCTGCCGCCGGCAAGGCACGTCCGTCGCTGATCCTGGTGAACGACGACGACCTGACCTACACGAAGCTGCGTTTCGACGACAAGAGCCTCGCATTCGCGACAAGCAACCTGTACCGCTTCGACGACGCGCTCGCACGCTCCGTGATCTGGCTCGCCCTGTGGGACATGACCCGCGACGGCGAACTGCCGGCACGCCAGTTCATCGACACCTCGCTGGCCGCGCTCGCCACCGAACACGAGTCCACCACCTTCCGTTACGCGCTGGCACAGGTCAGCACCACCGCATGGCATTACACCGCTCCGGCAGAGCGTGCCGAGACCGTGAAGCATGTGGCCGCCGAACTGTTCAAGCTGGCGGGTCAGGCCAAGGCCGGCTCCGACGAACAGTTCCAGCTCGTCACCGCCTACCTGGGCTACGGCGAGCCGGGCGACGAGGCGTTCGTCGCCAACGCGAAGGGCCTGCTCGACGGTTCCGTGGCATTCGACGGTCTGGAAATCGACAACAACTTCCGCTGGACCATCATCAACGCGCTGAGCACCGTCAACGCGATCGACCAGGCGGGAATCGACGCCGAACTGGCCAAGCGCGAAACCACCGAGAACCGTGAGTTCGCCTATGGCGCACGCGCCGTGGCCGGTACCGCCGAAGCGAAGGCATGGGCTTGGAACGAGGCCCTGCACAACGACGAGCTGACCAACATGCAGCTTGAGGCTGTGGCCGGTGGCTTCGCAGCCACCCCGCGCGCCGACTTGGCCGAACCGTACGCCGAGAAGTATTTCGAGGTCGCCGACTGGATTTGGGAGCACAAGACCTTCCACATGGCGGAAGCGCTGCTCGAAGGCCTGTATCCGGGCTATGCCGATCCGGCGAAGCTCGTGGAGCTGGGCGACGCCTGGCTCGCCTCCCATAAGGACGCGGACAACGCCTTGCAGCGCATTGTGCGTGGCAACGTCGAGGCTTCTCACCGCACGCTGAAAGTGCGCGACTTCAACGCCGCGCTCTGATAGCAGGGGCGACAGGAACGTTCCCGCTTAAGAGCCGTCATGTCGTCGCACGACTTTGATTTTGGAGGCATTTTTCAAAGTTGTGCGACAAGCGTGCTGGCTTTCATACCCTCTAACTCTTATTTTTTTGCTGGTTTTCAACGGAAAATGATAGTTAGGGGGTATTTCTTTATCAAGTGTTGCCGCACGACTTGATTTTCCGCCTTGAAAGCAAAGTCGTGCGACACGAAAAGGGCATTGCGCGCCGTGAAATGCTTTGAATTGTGAAGTGTTATGCGATTGCGTCGTCACCTGCTGGTTTCGGCGGCACGGTTGAGTACGATAGGTCACGGAAATATCGTTTGCAGATAGCGAGGATTTGAGACTCATGCCACGTATGTTCGGAACCGACGGCGTTCGAGGATTGGCGAATAGGGATTTGACGGCACAGCTGGCGCTCGATTTGGGTGACGCCGCGGTGCGTGTGCTGGGCGATGACGAGCGGAGCGAATTCGAAAGCCGTCGCCGTGCGCTGGTCGGTCGTGATACACGAGTTTCCGGCGATTTCCTTGCCGCCGCATTGTCCGCTGGCATGTCCGCCGGCGGCTTCGACGTGATCGACGCCGGCATCATCCCGACGCCGGGCGTCGCATACCTGACGTCCGTGCTCAACGTGGAAATGGGCGCGGTGATCTCCGCATCCCACAATCCGATGCCCGACAACGGCATCAAGTTCTTCGCCCGCGGCGGCTTCAAGCTGCCCGACACCAAGGAAGACGAGATCGAAGCGGTGCTCGGCCAGGATTGGGATCGTCCTACCGGCGCCGGCGTGGGTCGTGTCAGCCATGACACCGCCACCGCAACCAACCTGTACATCGACCATCTGGTTTCCGCCATCGCGCCGGTCGGTCCGGACAAGTCGCAGCCGACGCCGCTGAAGGGCCTGAAGATCGTGGCCGATTGCGCGAACGGCGCCACGTCCGTGGTCGCTCCGGAAGCCTTGCGCCGCGCCGGCGCCGACGTGACCGTCATCAACGCGTCGCCGGACGGCTACAACATCAACAAGAACGCCGGCTCCACCCATCCTGAGCAGCTGCAGGCCATGGTCAAGGCCTCCGGCGCCGTCATGGGCGTTGCCTTCGATGGCGATGCCGACCGTTGCCTTGCCGTGGATGAGGATGGCAACATGGTCAACGGCGATCAGATCATGGGCATTCTGGCACGCGCCAAGAAGAACGCGGGCAAGCTCAACCATGACACCCTCGTCGTGACGGTGATGAGCAACCTCGGTCTGAAGTTGGCCCTGCGTTCCATGGGCATCAAGACCGTGCAGACCAACGTGGGCGACCGTTACGTGCTTGAAGAGATGCTGCGAGGCGATTATTCGCTCGGCGGCGAGCAGTCCGGCCACGTGATCAACCGTGAATTCGCCACCACCGGCGACGGCACCCTGACCGCGCTCACCCTGTGCAACGAGGTCGTCAAATCCGGTAAGAGCCTGAAGGAACTGGCCGCCGACTTCCCGCAGCTGCCGCAGACGCTCATCAACGTGCCGAACGTGGACAAGATGGCCGCCAAGACCAACGCCAAGGTGCAGGCCGCGGTGGAACGCGAAGAGAAGCTGCTGGGCGACACTGGCCGCGTGCTGCTGCGTCCGTCCGGCACCGAGCCGCTCGTGCGCGTCATGGCCGAAGCCGAAACCCAGCAGCAGGCAGACGAAGTGTGCGATCGCCTCGCCAAGGTCGTCGCCGACGAACTCACCCTGTAAGAGCCCGCAAGGAGATATGCCCCATGTTCGGACACAACTCGAAAGTGGACCTCGAACTCAACCGCGAGGTCGAAAAGCTCATCAAAACCGGCGGCAAAGAGAAAATCATGCCGATCGTGCAGGCCGGCGAACCGGTATTACGCCAGCAGACCATCGCCTACGACGGCCAGTTGAGCCGCAAAACGCTTGACAAGCTCATCGACACCATGCGCACCACCATGCTGGAAGCGCCGGGCGTGGGCCTCGCAGCCACCCAGATCGGTCTCGGTCTGGCTTTGGCCGTCGTCGAAGACCACGTATGCGAAGGCGACGATGGCGATCCGCGCGAAGCCGCGGAATTCCCCTTCCACGCCATCATCAACCCCAGCTACGAGCCGATCGGCACCGAAACCCGCAGCTTCTACGAAGGCTGCCTGAGCTTCGACGGTTACCAGGCCGTACGCAAGCGTTGGCTTGACATCACCGCCCGTTGGCAGGATGAGGACGGCAACAAGCATGAGGAACATCTGCACGGCTGGCCGGCCCGCATCTTCCAGCATGAAACCGACCATTTGAGCGGTGAACTGTACATCGACCAGGCCGAAATCCGAAGCCTGACCACCAATGAGAACCTTGAGGATTTCTGGTGCGAGGATCCGGTACCGACCGAAGCGGCGGCCGAACTCGGCTTCGAACTGTAATCGCGTAAACGAACGAGACAAGAACGATGAATGCCTCCCAGGCGAACACTTGGGAGGCATTCATCATATTCGGGATTATTGGAATGTTCGAAACATGAGTATTCCAAATATTCCAATATTTCAGTATTCCGGATTCACTAGCACATCGTACGTATCCGTGTTCCGCTCGGCATCCGAACGCAGATCCCAGCCAGGCTTGCGCATTCCATACAACACCAGCGGCGGTAAACCGAGCACAAGCACGACTACAGCCACAAGAATCGCATATGAAACGCTATCCAAACCGGTGAAACCAGCCGGTCTCACGAAAGTCAACACGAATGCCGCGGCGGAAGCGACGAAACCGACGCCCGCGACCAACCGAATCGCAGGAACTCGATACGTGCGGCGGACTTCTGGATGGGTGTTGCGCAGACGAATCGCGGCGGCAAACATCAACATGTACATCACCAGATACAGCGCGGTCGCCATATCCACCAGCGTCGCGAAAGCCGTGTTGCCATTGGGGATCAACACGAACAGCAACGCCAGCACGGTCACGATAATGCCTTGCGGAATCAGAATGCCTTCCTGCACGTCGTGGGCATTGCGCTTCTGCAGCGCGGGAGGCATCAGTCCCGTGCGGGCGGCCGCTAGCAAACCGCGAGAAGGACCAGCTATCCAAGCCACCACGGAAGCGAACGCGCCTAGCGCGATGAGCAGCGAAATCACCGGAGTGCCCCAACCCATGCCAAAATGGTCGAAGAACTCCCTGAATGCCAGATTGATGCCGTCGATGAGCCCCAGCTCACGATGCGGCACAGCAAAGGCGATTGCCAAAGTCGGCAGCACAAGTACCAGCAGAATCAGCGCGGTCGCTAGTGCAATGGCGCGTGGGAATTGACGTCCCGGATGCTCCAAGTCGTTGGCATGCACGGCATTGACCTCCATACCCGCGTAGGCGAGCACATTGGATACGATTAGCACAATCGACGCGATGCCCGTCCACGGCGGAAGCAGCGCGGATGCGTGCAGGGAGGTCTGCACTGGCTTACCGATCGCCAGCCAGATAATGCCGAAGACGATAAGCAGCAACGCAGGAAACAGCGTGCCGATAAGTCCCGAAATCGACCCGACCTTGGCGAACAGATTGCCGCCGCGCAACGCCACCATCGTGCTTGCCCAATACAACACGATGATCACCGCGGCCACATATACGCCATTATTGCCCAAGCCACCCATGCCGAACACATACGACAGGCTGACGGCGATGAACGCAATCTGTATCGGATACCACACCACATTCTGAATCCACTGCAGCCAAATGGCGAGAAATCCGATGCGATTGCCGAACGCCTCACGTACCCACACGTACACGCCACCTTTCCAGCCGGTGGCCAGTTCGGCAGCCACCAGCGCGGTCGGCACCAGGAAAACGACCGCCGGAATGAGATACAGCAGAATGGAAGCGAGACCATAATCGGCCATGGCCGGCAGAGAGCGTAGCGAGGCCACCGCCACCACGGTCAACATCGCCAGTTGGCTGACTGTCATCATGGTTTTGCCGGTTTTATTGGCAACGGTTGCCGTGCTTGCGATTGCGCCGTGCCCGTCAGCGCCGTTCCCTCTATTCGCCCCGGCATGCGCAGGTATGCCCGTACGATTGCGGTTTCCTGCGACGGCAGACGGATTGCGTGGCGTTGTTGTCGGTGCCGTCGCAGCGTTCGTCGTGGAACGTGCGGACCCGGGATGTGCAGCTGCGCTTGCATCGTGCGCTACCACAGCAAGCGGCTTTTTCATATGAACTGTCATTGCAGCCAGCTTTCGTAAACATAATCGTTGTGGGAATGAACATGAATTTCCTTAATGCGGGAAACGATGGAATTCGTGAAATGACCGCGAAATATCAGTGGTGGAATCCGGATGCACGAGCCTCGCTTGGCATTGGTGAGCGCAGTCCGTCCAGATATTTCACACACGACTTCAGATCCTTGATGAACGCTTCGGCCATATCGTGGCTGAAACCGTTACGCACCACAATGCGCTGCACGGTCACCTGCGTCAGATCCACCGGCATCGGATAAGCCGGCACCAGCCATCCCTTCATGCGCAGCCGATCCTGCAGATCGTACAGATTCCACTTGCGATCCGGCTTGTCGTTGAGCATCCATGCGAACACCGGAATGTCGGAACCGTCGTTCCACAGCGTAAAATCATCCATCTGCTCGATCTCGCCCGACAGATATTTCGCCACATCATGCGAAGTCTGCTGCACCCTTCGATACCCGTCGAATCCCAAACGCAGGAACATGTAGTACTGCAGCAGTACCTGTGCGCCTGGACGGGAGAAGTTCAGTGCGAAAGTCGGCATTTCGCCGCCGAGATAACTCACCTTGAAAATAAGGCTTTCCGGCAGGTCAGCGGTTTCGCGCCATACGACCCATCCCAAACCGGGGTAGACCAGACCGTACTTGTGACCGGAGGTGCTGATGGAGTAAACGCGCTTGACGCGGAAGTCCCATGCGAGGTCCGGCTGGATGAATGGTGCGATCATACCTCCCGAAGCGCCGTCCACATGGATGCGCACATCAAGTCCGGTGCGCTCCTCGATGCGGTCCAGTGCTTCGCTGATCTGTTCGACCGGCTCATACATACCCGTATAGGTCACGCCCATGATGGCCACCACGCCGATGGTGTTCTCATCGACATACTTGTCGAGATCATGGCCGTCGAGCACTTTGTGGTCCTCGGAAATCGGCACATAGCGTGGTTCCACGTCGAAATAGTTGCAGAACTTCTCCCAGCACACCTGCACGGCGCTGCTCATCACCAGATTCGGACGATCGGTCGGCAGGTCGGCCTTTTCGCGGGCTTCCTTCCAACGGCGCTTCAACGCGAGTCCGCCCAGCATGCAAGCTTCCGACGAGCCGATGGTGGAGGTTCCGATGGCATTCATTGGATCGGGCGCATGCCATAGATCGGCGAGCATGTGCCAGCAGCGCGATTCGACTTCGGCGGTTTTCGGGTACTCGTCTTTGTCGATCATGTTCTTGTCGGCCGCCTCCATGTACAGGCGGTTCGCATGATCGTCCATCCACGTGCTCACAAAAGTTGCAAGATTGAGTCGCGCGTTGCCATCCAGCATGGCCTCGTCATGCACCACTTGGTAGGCGGTTTCCGGCAGACTACCCTTCTGTGGAATGGTAAATTTCGAGAACGCCTGGGCTTCCTTCGGACGGGCGAACAGCGGATTGATTTCCACGCTGTCAGGAACAACGCGGTCGTCGGCATTGCCGCAGGTGTTGTCGCAGCAATGCGAATTGTTGTTTTCAGTGGTGGAATGTGTTTCTGACATTGCAGTTCCTTTCGTTGATTTGGAACGTTTATTGCGTTCCGGGATTCAAAAATGAAAGTCGATTCTGGATTTTTGCTGGGAAATGGTCACATTTGCGCTATGTGAAAATTCGTATGGCAACCGCTTCGCACGGAGGTATCCGCGCGCGGTTTCGTAATGAACACCGTCATTCGAACTCGCATGGTTGTGTTCTCACAAAGAGGAATGCGCACGTTGGTTTGTTGCACATTCTTACACGCTGAAGGTGGGTATCGGCTACGATGGGCAGGTATGAACGAATCGACGATGAATCTTTCCTGGCTGGATGACGCGAAGCAGGACATCGAACAATGGTCGGCATCGATGCCGAATGACGCCGACAACCAGCCGATCGACTGGCGATGGGTGTCTTCCCTTGACCTGCGTAACGGCATTGGTGCCGCCACAAGACAGCACGTTGATTTGTTGGCAATGCTGCGGTCCTCGTCGCCGCAACTTTCCGCCCCGCAGCTGCACGCCCTGTTGAAAGATGATCTTGCGATTCGAGATCGGCTCGAACCGACCATCGCGCAGTGCAACAGCACGTTCATGATGGATTACGACCGACTTATCGCTTCCTATCGGCTGCCGCGCGCGCTTGCTTACGCGAACCGTCGGTTGTGCGACGAAATCGCTGTTCTGCGACAGATTGGCGTGGCGATGGGATTGTGGACGGTCACCGAGGAACGACGTGAGCGCGTGACGGTTCCGGTGCTGCTGCCCGGTTCGGCTTTGGCTTCCGGGGGAGTGGCGTTGGATGATATTCAAGATCGAACCGCTGACATCGTTAACGGCCGCGCCGCCCGTCGTGCCGCAGAGAAAAGTCAGAAGCGAGCCAGTGACTATGCCATGTCGCGTGCGAACCTGAGTGGAGTAACCAGTCCGGGCGGCTCCACGTTGTTTGATTACGGTTCGGAAACGAAATCCGCTGAAGCGGCGCAGTTGCGTCGGATGGCTGAATACCGCAAATCGGATTGGCGCGACGCTTATCTTCCTGGACGCGATGTGGACAATGTCATGGGAATCGACATCGAAACCACCGGTACTGACCCGGCGCGTGTGTACATCATCGACGTCGGCTTTGAATATATGAACATGATTTCCCCTCGCCCTGCTGCCGCACCTACTGGATACCAATACGAGCAGAGTTATTACGAAACGGGCGATGCGTATGGTCAGTCGCGTCTGTCGTTCGGCGTTCCTGCCGCGAACGCGACGCTCGGTAATCCGCTGATTCTCGATTTGACCGGTATCGATGTACGTGATCGTGCGTCCGGCTTCCGCCTGTTCGATGAGTGGCCGGAGGCTCAAATCGGTTTGCTGCAGCGATTGGAGCAGCAACCGTACGTAGCGCACAACGCTCGTTTCGAACATAGCTTCTTCATGTTAAATATGGCTGGATATGCGGAAAGCTACCGTGCGGGCAAGATTACGATTATCGACACGTTGCCGATGAGCCGCCGTTGGGATGAAGGGTCAATTCCGGACGACGAGCATCCGTACGGCAATAACACGTTGGACGCATACGCCAAGCGGCAGGGCGCGCTCGATGAAAGCAAGTCGGAGCGCCACCTCGGTTTGGAAGATACGCATATCATGCTGGTTGCCATGAAACATCACTTGGGTGTATTGCATGGCGAAGGCCGTGGTCCGTGGGGTGCGAATGGCAAGTCTGGCATCGGTGGCAAGCATTGCGGGCGCCGCTGGTAGCATTTGCGATTCGTGTCGCAGTTTCCTGGTTCTTCTTCCCGTGACTGTCCCGTTTTGGCTTTCCCTTCCGGCTTTTGTTACCCGTAACGCCGTTTTGCGGTTACAAAATGCGGATGCGATTGCGGATTTGCGGGGATGGAATGGGCGATTGCGGGGATGGTTTCGGTGGTTGCGGGGTTGGTCGGGCCTGGTTTGTCAAGTTTCGACACGCCGATGGAACGTTGGATTTCCAACGGTTCACGCGTTGTTCATGCGGCCCGGGTTGCGCGGATCGCGATCG
>JABLTP010057190.1_pt1 | contig 13659 bp, 9 predicted proteins | sample 7160111 | NCBI WGS metagenome assembly JABLTP01 (sample SAMN14651227, study PRJNA627086) | human gut metagenome | isolation source: feces | host: Homo sapiens
AAGCTTCTGGCATTGAACATAGTGTGCAGGACTGCCTGTAGCTTATATTTGTCGTCCGTTCGTCACCAACTAATATTCAATTAAACAACCATACTACTTCTCATTCACAACCGCGTTATCCATAACTATATTCTGTGCTTTCTTTACAAGCATTGCCTTTACTATTGTATTCTTGTCAAACTTATCTGTGAATGTTGTTACCTGTGAATAACCACTGTCCTTTGCAAACTGTTCAAGGTCATCTTTATATTCATATTCTGTTATATCAAGTCCTTCTTTTTCTGCTATTGCCTGATATATAAGCTGCTGGCCTGCTGATGCCTTTACGAATTCATCAAATGTTTTACCATAAAGATTCTGGCAGTATTCATCATTAGTCTTTCCCTGAAGAGTACTATAAAAACTGATTGATTCTTCAAGCTTTGATGTCTGCTGTGCAAGGAATTCTTCAGGGTATCCTGTTACCTTACATACATCAAGAAGCTGTGTAAGAATAGCCTCATTCTTTGCTTCACTCACCTTTGTATCTATAGTTGATTTAACATCGTTCTTAACATATTCCTTATATGAATCTACTGATTCAAGACCAAAGTTCTCTTTTACAAACGAATCTGTGAGCATAGGAACATTTGGCTGCTGTACGTAGCTCATGGAAAGTTCAAACACCACTCTCTTACCTGCATAATCAGTATACTTAGAGTTATCTGGCATAGTTACTGTTATAACCTTTGTCTGACCTGCTACCATACCATATAATTCATCTGCAAGACTCGTTCCTGCAACTGGAAAAGCTTCCTTTCCAAGAACCATACTATAATCAGAACCTGTGAAATCATCTATTGCAAGTCCGCCTGATGTTCCTGAGTAACTAAATGTTACTTTATCTGACTTCTGTGCCCCACGGTTAACATCTGTATATGTAGTTACATCATTCATCTGCTCAGATATCTTGTCATCTATAACCTTATTAGTTATAGATGTGACATCAACATCTGCTACTATTCCCTTGTAGTTTCCAAGTTCAACATAATCTGTAGGACTATATCCATAATCAACCTTTATTTTACTATTACATGCTGTAGTCATAAGCATAGAAACAACCATAGCTGCTGCTACTGCATATTTAACGCACTTTCCTTTTAATACTTTTCTCATAACCTGTCTCCATAAATATATATTATGCCGGATTGCCGACTTATAAACTATACCATAATACAGCCTCTAAAGCCAGTATTACATAAATGTTTCACAATATTATCACAAAAGCCGCCATACAGGATATAAAGAGTTATCTCATCCTATATAGCGGCTTAAATGCTACTAATCAGAAGATATCCAGAATCTGACAGATATAAATCTGATATATAACATTATATTTATCTTTATACTAATTAATCTAATGATTAAGCAAGCTTAGACTTAGCTACTTCTGCTAACTTAGCAAATCCTTCTGCATCATTAACAGCCATCTCAGCTAATACCTTTCTGTTAAGGTCGATGTTAGCTAACTTTAAACCATACATGAACTTGCTGTATGAAAGACCGTTCATTCTTGCAGCAGCATTGATTCTTGCGATCCATAACTGTCTGAACTGTCTCTTCTTCTGCTTTCTACCCTTGTAGCTCTCTGTAAGAGCTCTCATTACAGACTGCTTAGCAACTCTGTACTGCTTAGATCTAGCTCCTCTATAACCCTTAGCGAGCTTTAATACTCTATTATGCTTCTTCTTTGCGTTCATACCGCCTTTAATTCTTGCCATTTCTTAATTTCCTCCTAAAATAATCAATCACAGACACCCATATCTTATAAATATGGCATAATCTTCTTCATTGTCTTTACATTAGTTGCATCTGTCATAGCTGCATGTCTAAGATTTCTCTTTCTCTTAGTAGTCTTCTTTGTAAGAATATGGCTCTTGTAAGCTTTCATTCTCTTTAATTTACCTGTTCCAGTTACTTTAAAACGCTTTGCAGCTGCTCTTTTTGTCTTTACCTTTGGCATAATAATCCTCCTAATTTAATTCTCATATGGAATAATATTTTAACGTTTTTCAGTTAAAAACATAGTCATGCTCCTGCCTTCTAACTTTGGAGCCTTATCTACTACTGCTATATCACTTAACTTCTCTGCAAAATCTTCAAGTATATGCTTGCTTGAATCAACATGAGCCATCTCACGTCCTCTGAATCTGAGTGATACTTTAACCTTATCGCCTTTCTCTATGAACTTCCTTGCTGCGTTACACTTAGTGTTAAGGTCATTCACATCTATGTTAGGTGATAAACGAACTTCTTTGACTTCTATTGTTCTCTGTTTTTTCTTAGCTTCCTTTTCTTTTCTGACAAGCTCATACTTATACTTGCCATAATCCACAAGCTTACATACAGGTGGCTTTGCGGATGGAGCTATCTTTACAAGATCAACCTCTGCCTCTCTTGCTAACTTCATAGCATCCTTAGGAGACATAACTCCAAGCTGCTGTCCTTCTTGTCCAATAACACGAACTTCCTTATCGCGGATCTGCTCGTTAATCATTAATTCGCTAATAGTAGTGCACCTCCAAAATCAAAAAAAGTGGATAGTCAGACTATCCACTTTTTAATCATAATGCATCTTAATTGCTGTTTATCATGCATATTCTTAAAAATATAAACCCGAGTCGCCTTTATGCGCTAAGGTGAGAGTGGATACTCTGCTTCGTTTAACAACTATTAGAGTTTAACACTAATAGTTATAGCTGTCAACTATATTTTTAAACATTTCAAACAAACATTTCAAATATTTCAAATTTCTGCAATACAAAAATGATACATTATTTTATTTTTTATCTTACAACGGACTTTCTTCTTAATACTACGAATGCAAGACCTGCACATGATACAACTGCGAATAATACATAGAGTGCTATATTATACACATCACCTGTATTTATTGTGTTATCTGATGCCTGTCCATTTCCTGTTGCTGCTACATCTTCATAGCATATAGCGTATGTAGAGAATTTATCTGTTGTAAATGTAATAACTCCGTTTTCGCAGCTTGTTTCAAGTGCCTCTGCTACACCATCATGAATTCTTACAACTGTATATTTTCTTTCTACAGATGAATCTGTATTCTTAAGACTTTCAGGAATATCAAGCTTAACAACAACTCCAGCAGCTGTTTCTGTTACTGATACTTCTTTGAGACTTCCAACTTTCTTTAATAATGTAAGATCAAGATATGCTCCAACTACACCATTGTTAAGAACTTCCTTAACTTTATCCTCCACAAGTTTCTTATCGCTTTCTGATACTGTAGCTGTTACATCTTTGACCTCCATAGATACCGAAACTGTACTTCCGTTTTCTATTTCTTTCTTTTCCTCTTCTGTGAATGTGATTCCGCTCACTGGTACTTCGGCCTTTATATTGATGCCATCATCAGCCTTAATTACCGCATTTACCTTATCTGAATCTGATGTGCTTGGTGTATCACTTGGTGTATTTGGTGTGTCGCTTGGTGTGTTATCTCCTGGCTTATTATCATCTGGTGTGTCACTTGGTGTGCTATCTCCTGGCTTATTATCATCTGGTGTGTCACTTGGTGTGCTATCTCCTGGCTTGCTATCGTCTGGTGTATCACCTGGCTTAACATCAGAACCAGTTATTACCTTACCATCTACAACAAGTTTTATATCTGAGAATGTTACATCTGCCTGTCTTGCTACAAATAAACCTACATATACATAATCCGCATCTATTGATGTAAGCTTGAAATCAAAACCGCCTGATATAGCAGCATTATCGCCAAATGTACATGCGTATCCATCACTGTTGCTCTCAATCTTAAGTGCATATGTCTTACCAGCCTCTACTGGATTCTCTAATTTACCACCATAGCCTAATGCGCCATCTTTTCTCTTAAAGCAGTTAGCTGTTCCCTGCTGGATACTTCCTGCTGCAACATAATCTCCAAGAGCTGACTTATCATTAACATCAATATACATAGCATCTCTTGCCATAAGACCAAATGCCACCTGATTGTGTTTATTAATGCTGTTTACTGTTGCATTAGCTGTTATTACAAAGTTACTACCTGCAGGTACTTTATAATAATACATTGCAATTCCATCTGTTGTTGATGATATCTTTCCCTTACCATTAACAGCAATGTGAATGCTTCCATCTTCATTGCCCTCAAGTATGAACTTATCTTTAATAAGATTTGGGTCTCCACCTATATCTCCAAATATTGAACCCTTGAAAACTCCTGCATCTTTCCATAATTCACTCTGCTTAAGTTCTCCTGAATATTCAGCTTCCTTATAATCAGGATTAGACTTAAGTATATCAGCCTTAACAGGTGCTTCCTTAGCTGTTATATGTTCTGATATTCCAGCCACTCCAAGTTCCTTAATTGTCTTAGTTACAAGATAAGCATTATATGTTCCACCATAAATGTTTGTATGTGTATTATCAACACTTGTAGCCTTAGATGATGTCCATGCATGAAGATTGACTGTCTCATCTGGTCCTAATGTATCATATAACTCTTTTGTCATCTTAGTCATATCAACAACTGGTATGTTAAGTTCCTTACCAAGATTCCTTATAGACTGGGCATAATCTCCACCCTTGAAATCACCACTATCCTTTGTGATATGAAGATTGCTGTCAGACCATTCTGCTGTAGCAGTTCTTCTTACTATAGGTGTACAGAGGATAACTGTTGTACCAGCTGCCTGCGCAGGCTTAATATAGTTTTCATATAATGAGTTAGCAAATGAGCCAGCTGTCTTATAATCACCATTAGGATCTGTATATCTGTCTGCTTCTGCCTTTTCATCATTATGTCCGAAGCCTATAAGAAGATAATCACCCTGCTTCATACCGGATGTAAGTTCATTATACTCCTTATCATTAACATAGCTCTTAGAACTTCTTCCTGATAAAGCTATATTCTTCACTTCATATGTTCCATCAAGATACTTATCAATCTGTGTACCCCATCCATATCTTGGATAATAATAATTATCAGCAAAAGAACTTACTGTAGAATCACCTATTATCCATACTGTAGGCTTGCTGCTGTCTTTATTAACCGCATCATCAGCCATAGCCATAACGCTCCAGCCTATGCTCATAACAAGCAAAAGCAAAGCGCTAAGCAGACAACTTATACGTTTTCTGTTTCTTTTCTTCATCATAAATAACCTTCCCTTTCTTTTCTGGACAATCCGTCCCTTTTTATGGAATTATAAAGTATGAACCAGTGTCAAGGTCAATATCTTTTTACACATTTAATAATGCATTGTACATAAATCCATACATTATTATATTTCAAAAAATATTCAGGCAAATAATATTCAAGCAAATAATATTCGAACGAATAATATTCAAGCATTCAAAAACCAGACACACAACAACCTAAGTCATTGTGTATCTGGCTTTATTCAATGCCAATCAATACTAATCAATTCTAATCATCACTAAAACTAGTATCTATAACTATTATATTATTTATTAATCAGCCTTTTCTTTTTTCTATCTTCATACACAAGAAGTACTATTCCAGCTAATGCCATTGTAAATGCCACACTATATCCCATCACGTGATATACATCTGCTGTTTTTACATCATCTTTAGAAGCATCTGGATTTTTATCGTCAGATGATATAGCATTGTCATCTTTATTACTGTCACTACCTGACGTAGCTCCATCATCTTTCTTATCGCTGCCACCCTGTTCTGGAGCTGGTGTTGGGTTTGGCGCTGGTGTTGGATCCGGTGCTGGCGTTGGGTCTGGCGCCGGTGTTGGATCCGGTGCTGGCGTTGGGTCTGGCGCTGGTGTTGGATCTGGTGCCGGCGTTGGATTCTCGCTCTTATTAAGTTCTTCACTCTTAGCACTTATTGCACTTAAAAGGCTCTGGCCTTTTGTTGTCCAGTACACTGCATCTTCTGTGAATCTGCCATTTGCATCTGCTGCTTTCGCAGTAAGCACTCCATTCTTATCAACAACAAACACCTGCTGTCCATCCGGATTAACACCTGCTACTCTGGATGGTGATTTAACAGCCTTTGAGAGTGATATATTCATATTCTGGATCTGCTGTGCAAAGAGTTCTGCTGTTATGAATCCACCAAGCTTATTGCTATGTGTACTGTCTCCTGCTGACATAACCTGTGTACCATTAACAGACTTGCCATTAGCTGCCTTTTCATCTGCTTTGTATGCTTCCTCATACATATTCTTTGTTATCTCAAAACCATCAATAAGTAATACATCCTGTTCCTTTGCAAGCTGTTTAACTGCTTCAACATATGCATTATTTTCAGTTACAAGTGTTCCTGTTTCTTTATCTGTTGAATCATGATGTGGTTTGATAGTACCCTCACTAGTATAATAAAGTCTTGATACTGGTGTTATAAGAACCGGTATTGCCCCTACTTCCTTTGCCGCATCAATATATTGTTTAAGATACCATTTATAAGTACCACCACAATCATATGAATAGAATGTATCTCCATACTTTGAAGTAAGTGATGATGGTGTTGCCACTTTAGTTCCTGCTGTTACAGGATATATTCCGTCAGCATCTGGCTGTCCAAGTGGTACATATCTATCTTCAATGTATCCTTTTCCATTGGCACAGTCATTGTGTCCAAACTGTATAAACAGATAATCGCCTGCTTTGATATTGGCTTTTATCTTATCTAATGAGCCCTCATTGATAAAGTTTCGGCTGCTTCGTCCTCCATTGGCATAGTTCTGCACCTTAACCTTTGAAGAATCAAAGAACGCCTGTAAATATTCGCCCCATGAGCCTTCAGCCTGAGCCTTACCGCTCATATACATACCTGATGCTGAATAATCCTTAACAGTAGAATCACCTGCTAAAAATACATTTACTCCATCACCAAGTTCTATATCTGTTGAACCTGTAGGATCTTCATATCCATCTCTTACATATGCCTCTGCCTTATATTTTACTGCTCCTGACTTAACACCACTTAAGTTCTCAGGTACAACTTCAACTTCAATATGCTTTCCAATAGCATCCTTAGAAATCTTATATGTATTATCAGCATTGGCAGTTGACGATTTTACAAGTGTTCTACTGCCATCCTCATTAACAATATACCAGCGGATCACTGATGCATCATTTTTATCATTCTTCTCTCCAAGAGAGTATATAACAGTAAGAGTATGTCCTGGATATGGTGCATTGATATCTCCATTATCCACAAGATATGGTTTCTTTACAAATGCTACTGTGCCCTCATCAGCCACATAAGCATTAGGTGTCCAGCCTGAAAGATAATCATTTACAACATCTTTCTTTGCAACACTTTCATCTGTTGTAACTCCTGTTACTCTCTTAGAAACATCTACTACTGTTCCATCTGTATAAACCGAATTATATTCTGTATAACCAGCCTTCTCCGGCTTATTGCCAGACATTTCAAACCAGCCTTCATCCTTAATGTAACTACCATTTATCTTAGTATTAAGGAATGTTACTTTTGCATCCTGACCCCAAGGTCTTCCAAGATATCCTGCACTTACCTCAAGTTTATCACTGCCTATTATTGTACAGTTTCTAAATACATAGCCAATCTTAGTTGCTGCAGCAGAGGCTGGCTTATGTGCTGTAATATAACCACCTGCAGAGCCAGCACTGTAACCTGCAAATCTAAGCTCACATCCATCAAACACTGCGTTTCCATCACCAAATATGTAATCTGTATTACCCTCTATATGACAGTTCTTAAAGTACATATTAGTTGCTGAATTGCCAGTATATAATGTATCCTGGCTTCCAAGAAATTCACAGTCTGTGAATTCAACCTTATCAGCTTCTATAGCCATGGCTGTTGCTCTTTCTGTTGCTGCCTTTGATGTAACATCTGTTGCATAGTTTCTGTCTGGATTCTTATTTTCTGTAGGTGTCACACCATCTTCTATTTCTTCATCTGTTAAATAACGGTTAAACGAAGCTTCAAATGTGATTCCATCAGCACTAAATCCTGTTGCTGTATTTTTAAGCAGTACTGAACAGCCCCATTTTGCTGCAGCTGCCTTCTCATACTTATCATATGCATTTTCAGCATTATAATAGCCTTTAGAATCTATGCTGTAATACTTATATCCTATTCCATAATACCATGTAAGAAGCACTTCTTTGCCTGATGACTTTTCATCATTAACAAGTCTTACATATGGAGTTGATATAATAACCTGTTCTCTATATGTACCAGGAGCAATATGAATAGTAACTCCATTATTCTCATCAGGAGCAGGTGTCATTAATGATACTGCTGATACTGCTTCTTTTACTGTATTATAGTTTGCATTTCCTTTTTCTTTATATCCGACATATATATCAGATACTCTTTCAATCTGTTCCTTATCTTTAGTTGACACCATTAAGATGTCTTTAGTTACATCAGCATCATTGACTACTATATGTGTTGTTGTTCTATATCCATCAACTGCTGCTTCAACTTCATATGAACCATTTCTTAAAGAAACTTCATATCCATCTGATGTAACCTTTCCTGTATACACATACTTGTCATCAACATTGATAAACTTAATATCTGTAACTGCTGCTTTAGCATCAATATCTGTAAATCTACCTGTTACCTTATATAACTTCTTAGCAGAAACGCTTATATCTTTAGAGTAATCTGTCTGACCTGTAACCTCTTTGCCATCAGCTACTTCATAATCATTAACTCCACTAAGCTCAACTGTATACTTAACATCAGGCTCAAGTGTTGCTTTGAAAGCTTTGTTATCATCGAGCTTAAGAACCACATCATCTGCTAATGAAGATGGGTCAGCTACGAGCTTAACTGATAATCCCGATGTATCATAATCTGCTGCAAATCCTGTAACCTTTCCTGTATATGTATATACTTTCTTTTCTTCTACCTTTAATGTAACTCCTGTCTTGCCTGTCAGAGCTTCATCTACAGTTGTTGTAACATTCTTTGTATCAACGGAAAATCCATATCCTGCTACTCCGGATAAAACTGCTGTATAATCACAACCTGCTGCAAGTGTAGCTGTAAATGTATTGCCTTTTACATCTGCATCATATGTGATATCGTTAACATCATCCTTAAATAAAACCTTCAGACCGCTTACCTGTACGCCTTCTATTGTTCCACTGACTTTTACTCCCGGAATTCTTACCACCCTGTTATATATAGGTTTTCCTGCTGCTGCATCTGTATACACCTTATATGAACCACTATACTTAGCTACGAATTCATACTTAGCTCCCTTGTTAGTAAAGCTTGCTTTTTCTACCTGTTCATTATCTTCACCAAGATACTTAAAAAGAAGTGTTCCATTAGCAGCATTGCTTGATGCCATGTATACAACTATCTTATCTCCGGCTTCTACATTGTTAATAGCAATGTATCTTCTTCCTTCTCCTCCTGTACCATTACAGTAGTACATACCGGATGCTGTATATCCATCATCATATGCTGTTGTTGCTAACGCATTGCTTCCATAGTTTTTGCCTGATGCCGAGAACAATCTGTCATTGGCATTATGATTGATTGTAAGATCACCAAATGTTGTTTCTCCTGCAACGAATTTACCATCCTTTGAAACATTGTCACAATTCTCCCAGTCAGCAGCAGTAATATGATTATTATACTTATCTGTATCTGCTTCCTGTACTGTGCCAATATCCCATACGTCAATCTTTCTTGTTGACGCTTTTGATTCTGCTGCAAATGCAGTTACGTCTATGCTTGTAACAAGCATAAGTACTGCACACAAAAGACTGCTAAGACGTCTTTTAGTTGTTTTGCGCATATTGACCTCCCTTTCTGCCTTTAAAGGCATTATAACATTATATATCTGCATGGATACTGTCAGGGTCTGTTTATAAAACCTTTTTGATATCCATAATACAAACTATAAAGTATGAACCAATGTCAAGGTCAATATCTTTTACATATTTAATAAAGAATTGTTTTTATATGCGAACATAATATATCATAATTCACTCTTTTTCATGCCGTACAGGAACACTCATAAGGATATACATCACATGATCATCACTATCATCATCCTTAACCTTTGTTATAACTATACCTGTTATATCACCATCAAGGACAAGATTATGCTCTTTCATATACGCAAGGTGACGCCCTATCATAATCTCCTTAATCTCATCCTGTGAGTGATCATATATACTGCTTAACTTTGCCGGCACCTTTGATATACCCATAACTGACGGCTTAGGAATATACTTCTGTGCATATTGGTTAATATGAAGATGATACTTTTCAAGATGCTCTTCCTTAATCGAATAACCACAGCTTATAGTAAAACGTCCTGCTTTCATCTCACTCTCAGGAATTATGTATATATGCTGTATTTCTGGTGAATTGTATAAAAACTCGCTTAGCTGCTCCAGTCTTTCTGGCTCCTGAAGCAGCTTTCCGCCATTCTTATATAAGACATAATACATAGGAAGACTTTGTTTTTCATATATATCTGTATTAGATGCCGCCTTATTCATAAGCAAACAGTCATCCTTAAGTCTGTGTCTTAAATACGTCATATAGGCTATCTGCTTATCCAACTGCTGCATGCGTTCCTGACATGCCTCTATAGTTTCATCAAGCGTATAATTCTGCATTTTACTTATCTGCTCATGCGTAAAACCATACTTTATATGCATTTTAGCATTGAGCACACCAAACACTCCATCATCATCGTAATACCTGTATCCGCTGTTCTCATCCCTTACAGCAGATATATAACCCATATCCTCATATCTTCTCACCGTATTTGTAGATACACCAAGAAGCTTTGCAAGATCACTTATCTTATACCTCATATATCTTTCGCCTCTTTCATTTGTACACATTACTTTATATCATCATAATATCAGTACTATAATACTATTTCAATACTGTTTAAAGACAACATTTCCATAATCCAGACTATATCATGCCCGCTTACATAAGCTCAGCTATGCCTGACAGTCTCACATATCTGTCTGATATACGGTACCATGTCGGAAAATCAACGACTCCTGTCTGTGGCATATTGTTAATCCTCTGAAACTGTCTTACCGCTTCTGCTGTCTGCTCTCCATATATTCCATCAACTGACAATGGTGGTATAGCCTTGTAATAATCTCCTATGAGATTCAGCTGCTCCTGAAGCTGTCTTACTTTCTGACCCGATGACCCTATATCAAGATTGGCACCAGGCCATGATGAAGGAATACCCTGTATCTGCTCTGCTGTATTTATATACATATCATCACCATAATAATATCTTAATATATCGATTGATGAATATCCCTGGTCACCAAGATACTTACTTCCCCACTGTGTCATCCAGTTTGGACAGCTTGATTTTTTTCCATCACAGTACTGTGTAAGTATTGGCTGCTTAATATTCGGACGTGAAAGATAATTATCAAATATTTCATCTACTACATTTGATATACTCTCAAATATATTTCTGCCATTCACCCATTTATGATCAAATGCTGTTGAAGATGTTATAGTAAAATTATAACTCTGGTTTCTATACCATTCTGTATACACCCTGTTCAATGTAAATGACATGATTGCAAGTATATTAGCCTCTAACGTCTGCCTTGGCCATGTTGAATATATCTCGCTGCTTGCAACATTTTTAATATAATCCTTATACCTGACATAATAATCAAGCGCCGTTGAATCAGTAGGAACACCATCATGCACAACTATAGTTTCAGGAATAACAACACGGCTTAGTACTATCTCACCAGACTGGTTAAGTGGCTTTATCTCACTCTCTGGTATCTTGGCTGGATAGTTTCCATACAGGGTATTAACCGGAATAACTATATTATCTTCCGCAACTGCATACTCATTTTCATTAAGATATACATCCTGTATACTCGTTTCTCCTGAAAAGACATCTATTCCGGATATGTTAGTCTCCTCATATCCGTTGGCACTGACATCAATCGTATATTCTGCAAATGGCTGTTTTTCCCCTGGCTCCATGCTGTACTCTATCGGTGGTGCTAAAAGTTCATCAAGATTAACAGCCCCCTCTGAATCCGTTACAAGTTCATTTATTATCGAATCCGGATTACCTGTGTATGACAGAGTGATTCTTGCATTTGCAAGCGGTGCTCCCTGCTGTTTATCATATACATTTATGTGCATCTTCCCTTTATCTATCATATCCTGTGGTGTTTCCATAGTATGAACATACACCATTATACCCCCATTCTGTATACACCTATATACAAAAATCAATATTTTTTCATTATTATATGTATCTTTATATATTTTTATGAATAAAATAAAATGATAATTCCCTTAGGAGCGGATATGTCAAAATATAAAGTAGCTCTTGATGCAGGCCATGGTGGCAGCGATCCTGGTGCTGTTTATAATGGCAGACAGGAAAAAGATGATACCCTCGACCTTACTCTGGCCGTCGGCGATATTCTTAAAAAAAATGGAATTGATGTTTTCTATACAAGAACTAACGACGAATATGAGACACCTTTTAAAAAGGCAACTGATGCTAACAACTCAGGAGCTGATCTTTTCGTGTCAATACATCGAAACTCTTCTGAAAAGCCCAATCAGTATTCTGGTGTTGAAACTCTTGTATACAATGATTCAGGACTTAAGTCAGAGGTTGCAAGAAACATAAACAACCAGCTTGAGAATGTTGGATTTAAGAATCTGGGAGTTGATACCCGGAAAAATCTTGTGGTACTTAAGAGAACTAAGATGCCAGCTGTCCTTGTTGAAGCAGGCTTTATAAATAATGAAAAAGATAACTATATATTTGACCAGGAATTCGATAAGGTTGCAAATGCTATAGCTGATGGAATATTAGAAAGCCTCCCTATTGGTTCACGCAACTCTAATACTCACCATTCAAACAGCAGCTACAACAAAGCTAACAGCTCCAATAATACCAGCAGTTCCAATAATACCAATAGTTCCAACAATACCAACAGCTCCAACAATACCAACAGCTCCAACAATACCAACAGCTCCAACAATACCAGCAACGCCAGCAATATCAACAGTTCCAGCAATGCCAGCAATTTAGGAGCTTCTAGTACTTTCTATGATTCTAGTAGTTTCGGAAATTCCGGCCATTCCGGTAATTTCATCGGCACAAGCAGTTCTATTAATAGTGATAATGCCTCTTATAGATATGATATAACTCCAAAAACAGAGACAGAAAGTATTACAGAAGGTATTAACAACTCTGATAATTATACTGCTGACACCGGATATAATCTCTGCAATGATAACTCCTGCAACATCCTACACAATAACTCCTGCAGCAACACCTGCAATAATTCATATATACATCAGCCTCTCTACCGGGTTCAGACTGGTGCATACCACAATAAAGATAATGCAGACCGCTTATTAAACTCTCTACTTATAGATGGCTTCCCAGCCTTTATAATATATGAAGATGGTTACTACAAGGTACAGGTAGGTGCATTTGCCGAACTATCCAATGCAATCAAAATGGAACGACGGCTAAGAAGATTTCATTATAGTACCTATATCGTTGTTTAATTGAATATTAGTTGGTGACGAACGGACGACAAATATAAGCTACAGGCAGTCCTGCACACTATGTTCAATGCCAGAAGCTT
>JABLTP010031923.1_pt1 | contig 13527 bp, 16 predicted proteins | sample 7160111 | NCBI WGS metagenome assembly JABLTP01 (sample SAMN14651227, study PRJNA627086) | human gut metagenome | isolation source: feces | host: Homo sapiens
TATAACTACAAAGAAACGATATATATTATACTATAATTAGACTTAATTCCGTTATTTTATTAAAACGTACATTCAAATAAAAATTTACGGGTTAGTAAAAAGTCTTCTAAAATGCTTGCTATCTTCATAAGAAAATGTTATAGTAGTTCTAGATTTCTGTGAAGAATGATAGTAGTTTAGAATAATTATTTAAGAGAATTAGTGGTTGGTGGAAACTAAGATAATGTTTTAAATGAAATACACATTGGGAGAAAGAATCGTGTTAGAGCGTTAATCTATTAAGAGCATAGTTTCTATGAAATAAGGTGGTACCGCGGATGATATCCGTCCTTATATTTGTAGAAACTTTTTATATTTTAAGGAGGAATAAATATGACATTATATGAAGATTTAAAATGGAGAGGTTTAATTAAAGATGTGACATCTTTAGAGTTAGAAGAAAAATTAAATAAAGGTGGAATGACTTTCTATATAGGGGCTGATCCTACTGCTGATAGCCTTCATATTGGACAGTTTCCTACTTTCTTAGTTGCTGAAAGATTAAGAAGAGCAGGACATAAACCAATAATCTTAGTAGGAGGTGCTACAGGAAGAGTTGGAGATCCAAGAGGAACTGGAGAAAGAGAAAAAGCTGATATTAAAGTTATAGAAAGTAACTTTGTAAAGATTAAAAAACAAATGCAAAAACTGTTTGGTGAAGATACATTAGTAGTTAATAACTATGATTGGTTTAAAGACTATAACTATATTGATTTCTTAAGAGATGTTGGAAAGTATGTAAATGTCTCTTATATGATTAATAAAGATTTAGTAAAAAGACAGATGGATATTGGTATTTCTTATGCTGAATTTTCTTATATGCTAATTCAAGGATATGACTTTAAATATATTCATGACCATTACGGAGCTGATTTACAGTTTGGTGGATCTGATCAATGGGGTAACTTGACTACAGGAATAGAATTAATAAGAAAATTAAATAATGAAGAAGTATATGCTTTTTCTGTACCTTTAATTGTTGATTCTACTGGTAAGAAATTAGGTAAGAGTTATGGAAATGCCTTATGGTTAGATGAAGAAAAGACTACTAGTTATGAAATGTATCAATATATATTAAACTTTGAAGATATAATGATGGAAGAATATCTTAAGAAATATACCTTCTTAAATAAAGAAGAGATAGAATCTATTATGAAGGAACATAATGAAACACCAGAAAAACGAATTGCTCAGAAGAGATTAGCTTATGAAGTAATAACATATCTTCATGGAGAAGATGCCTATAAACAGGCTGTTAAGATAAGTGAATCATTATTTAGTGGTGATATAGCATCTTTAACTTCTAAAGAAATAGAACAAGCCTTTAAGGGAATAGAACAACAAGAAATAGATAAAGAATATCTATTAGTAGATTTATTAGTAGAAATGGGAATTTGTAAAAGTAAAAGAGAAGCTCGTGAATTTATTACTAATGGAAGTATTAGTGTAAATGGTAAAAAAATAACAGATTTAGAATTTATGGTTACAAAAGAAGTTGCAATTGAAGATAAATATATTATAATTAGAAGAGGAAAGAAGAAGTACTTCATTATAGTATTTAAGTAGGTGAAAAGATGGAAAAGAATAAAAAATTATTAAAGTGGTTAAAATTTTTGGTGATAGTGTGTATTGCTATTATAGTAGTAGAAGGTATTTATATAGGAGTTAAAATTTATCAAGCTAATAATAATACTGTTTATGTTGATACCTTAAGTTCAATTGAAAAACTAAAAGATGGTTACTTAGGTAGTGGTAGTAGTGACTTTAAACATAGTAAATATAATAAGTATAGTAAAGACTATCAAAAAGCTAAGTTAGTTAAATATGATAAGAATGAAAAAATAGTATTTGAGAGTGCTTATACTAAAGGATATGATTCTTATTTCTATGATGCTAAACAAACTAAAGATGGTTATATTGCTGTAGGTTCTGCTGCTTATACTAAGACTCAAGTTAAGGAAAAAACTAAAGATGGGTTAATTGTTATCTATGATAAAAATGGTAAACAAATAAATTCTAAGACTTTACAAATAGCAGGTGATACTAAGTTTACTAAAGTAGTAGTAATGGATGATGGTTATTTAGTTATAGGACAAAGTATTTTAGAAAATATGACTATTGGAAATGATCCTGATGGTGGGGCTATTATGGTTAAATATGACTTTGATTTGAAAGAGAAATGGCGTACTAATTATGGTGGTAGTAAATCAGGAATATTTAATGATGTAGTAGTAGATGATGATGCGATTTATCTTGTCGGAAAAGATGCTACTAGATATGGATTTTTTGCTAAATTTAGTAAAACGGGAGAAAAAGAATTTATTAAGACTTATGAATATACTGATGTAGTTGGTTTCTCATCAATGGCTAAAATAGATGATGACTTTGTAGTAGTAGGTGGAAAAACAACTAATATAGAAGCAGATGATAAAGATAAGAAAACAGAAGCAGTCTTACTAAGATATGATAAAGATGGTAATATCAAATATGAAAAGAGATATAGAGTTAATAGTTCTGCTAGATTTAATAAAGTAGTTGTAGATGGTGATAATATAGTAGCTATTGGTCATACAGCTAAGAAGGATAAAAAAGAATCAACTGATTCTTATAATGTCTTTAGATATAGTGGTATCTTTGCTAAATATAAGAAAGATGGAGAAGAAATTACTAAAAAAACAGAGATTGGTAGTAGAGATATTTACTTTAGTGATATATTAGTAACAAAATATGGCTATACGATTGTAGGACAAACATCTTCTAAAGAACTAGGTGGTAATAATAAAGATTTAATCCCTTACTTCTTGAAATATAATAAGAATGGAAAGATAGTTAAATAATGAAATATTATTTACTAGAACCATTTGCTAAAGACTTATCAGTAGAAAAAAATCCTCCTTTAAGTGAGAAGGGAATAAGAATGGCTAGAGTTTTTGCTCTAACGATGAAAGGTATTTCAATTGATTATTGTTATACTGATACTTCTATAGCTTCTTTTGGAATAGCTTTATTATTAGTAGGAGATAAGATTATAGTAAATAAAGTTGATGCTTTAGATAAAGAATTAGAAGAAAAAATCTCTTCTTTTATAAAAGAACTTAACAATAAATATAAAAATGGAACAGTTTTAATTATAGCAGAAAAAAGTGTACTATCTATTATTGATAAGTACACTGATGCTATATTTATATCATAAGAAAAAAAGACTTTATTGATAAGTCTTTTTACTTGTTATAGAACTCAACGATTAATGATTCATTGATATCTGCATTTAATTCACTACGTTCAGGATATCTAACGTAAGTTCCTTCTAATTTGTTTTCATCAAAAGTAACATATTCTACACGTTTAGTAGCCTTAGAGACAGCGTCAAGTGCAGCTTTATGATCTTTAGAATTTTCCTTTAAAGCAATCTTGCTTCCTGGTTTAACTCTATATGAAGGAATATCAACTTTCTTACCATCAACAGTAATATGTCCATGATTTACAAGTTGTCTAGCTCCACGACGAGTAGTAGCAAATCCCATACGATAAACTAAGTTATCAAGACGAGATTCAAGTAAGATTAAGAAATTAGTACCGTGAACTCCAGCCATTTTACTAGCTTCATCAAATGTCTTACGGAATTGTCTTTCGTTAACACCATACATGAAACGTAATTTTTGCTTTTCTTTTAATTGATTAGAGTAATCACTAGGTTTACCTTTTCTATCTTTACCATGTTGACCAGGTCCATAAGGACGTTTAGCTAATTCTTTACCAGTTTCAGTTAAAGAAAAACCAACACGGCGAGATTGTTTGTAACTAGGTCCAGTATATCTTGCCATAAAAATCCTCCTTTCTTTTAATAAATTGCATCTTCTTGAAAAATTATTTCCAACACTTTCTATGGGAGTTTTGTTTTGTTCTTTCGCTTCACAGCAACGAAGGTACTTGAAACTTTCAAAAAACACATATAAAAAGGCGAAATATTGCTGTTCAAGTAAAATTGCAGATTTATTGTAATATAAAATTGTAGATTTGTCAAATATTTGTAGCTAAAAAACTAGGATTATGGTATTATTAAATAGTAGGTGGTGAGCTATATGAAAGGAACATTACTATATGTTTTGACCGGAATTTTAATTGTAATCATTCTTATTATTGTGCTTATCGTTGTTTTAAAGAAAAAAAGGAAAAACTATTATTTAAAATTATGTAAAAATTTAGATACAGAAAAAAACTTAATTGGAAGTACCCCTGTGCTTCTTGAACTTTCTAAACTAGAACCGATTATAAAGAATGAAAAGATGGAAGAGAAATATCAGAAGTGGCAAGATGAATTTGCTTATATTAAAGATGAAGAACTTCCTAAAATAGATGATTTGTTAATTGAACTTGATACATTGATTGATAAAAAGGAATATAATCTTGCTAAGAGTAAAATAAGTAAGTGTGAGATAGGTCTTTATAAAGCAAAAGAACGGGCTAATTATTTACTTGACCAGATTAAAGAAATTACTCTTAGTGAAGAAAAGTACCGAAATATAATTACTAAATTAAAAACTAAATATAGAGAATTAAATAAAGAATATCAAGATCATAAAAATCTCTATGAGGAAATGGCTGAAGCTATAGAATTACAATTAGAGAATATTGAAAAAAGATTCTTGGAGTTTGAAACAGCTATGGATCAGAATCAGTATACAGATGTAGTCCATATTGTAAAAGCTCTTGATACTATGATTGAGCATATGGAAATAGTTATTTCTGAGGTACCTGATTTACTATTGATGTGTAAACAAATGATTCCTAAGAGAATAAAAGAAATAGAAGATACTAAAGAAAAGATGGAAAGTGATGGCTATCCATTAGACTTTTTAAGTATTGATGATAATATGGCGGAAGCCAAAAAGAATGTAAGTGTTATTCTAGATAGAATTAAAGTCTTAAACTTAGAAGACTGTATGTTTGAACTTAAGACAATATTAGACTATTTAGATAGTATTTTTGTGGCCTTTGAAAAAGAAAGATTATCACGAAAAGTATATGAAGAAGCAAGTAAAGATTTTGAAAAGAAACTAAATAAAACAGTTAAACTAGTAACCGATATATATGAACAATTAGATGATATTGAGAATATGTATGATTTAAATAAAGAAGATGTAAAAATAATAGATGAGGTTAATAAAGATTTAATAGTTATAAAAGATGATCATCATAAGATGCTAGAAAAAGTCAAGAATAAAGCGACACCTTACTCTAGTGTTAATGATGAAGTAGAAAAGTTATCTAATAGACTAAAACAAGTAGAATCAACTCTAGATATTGCTTTAAAATCACTTGGTAATATGTATGAAGATGAACAAAGAGCAAGAGAGCAACTAGAAGAGATTGAAAGACTCTTAAAAGAATGTAAAGAAAAAATGCGAGAGTATAAATTACCAGTTATTGAAGATAGATACTTTGTTGAACTTAGTGAAGCTAATGAAGCTATCTTAGAGGTAATAAAAGAATTATCTAAAAAACCAATTGCTATTAAAACTTTAAATACTAGAGTAGATACAGCTAGAGATTTAGTTTTAAAACTTTATAATACAACTGTTTCAATGATCAAAACTGCTAAGATGAGTGAAATGGCTATTGTTTATGGCAATAGATATATTCCTCTTCATGAAGATATAGAAGAAGGAATTAATAGAGCAAGAAATCTTTTCTTTAAGGGCGACTATACATCATCACTAAAAGTTAGTGTTGATACTATAAAATTAGTAGATGATAATTTTGAAAGAAAGTTGTTGGCGTATGAAAAAGAATAAGAAAAAGAAGAAAAAAAATAATAAAGGATTTGGAGCATATGAATTTTTAACAGTAGCTGTTGTTTGTTTAGTATTAACCGCTATTTTGTTAGTAGCAATTCTTAAGCTAAGTAATAAAGAAAAATATCAAGTATTTAACTTTAATGCTAGAGTAATGGCTATGAATGCTATTAATTATAATTTCAAAGACGAAGGTACAATATATTTATATGAGATGTTAAAGTTAGATTTGATATCACCAATTAAAAATCCTTTCAATGGTAAGAACTGTGACCTTTATGAATCTAAAGTAGAATTCTTAAAAGAAGGTAAAAAAGTAACACTTAAATGTGGAGAATATCTAATAGATAGGGAATTAGTAGGAAACAAAAGTTATACACTTTATAGAGTAACTGATTGGAATGATGATAAAGAATATGAAGCTAATGATAGTAAGACAATTTATAATCTTTCTAAGAAGGGAAAACTAGTTCTTAATAACTATTATGAGAAAGAATTACTTGTTACTATGCTAAACGAAAAGAAAAATAAGAAATATGACAGTCTTAAGGAAATAGAAAAAGATTATAAATTAGTAAGTAAAAAAGTATATAGAAGAAAAACTAAAATAAGAGAAGTTACTAATTAATATTAAATAAAAAGAAGGTGTTTATATGAAAAATAATAAAGAAAAAGATTGGTTTGATAGTCCACGAATGGTTACTTATGTTATTATTGGTTTATTAATAGTGTTAATAATTTTATCACAGTCATTTGCAATTAATAGTCAATTAGGAACATCTGATATTATTAGATCTATTTTAAATCATAATAGTATTTATGTTTTAACTTTAATCTATTTTGTCATGCTTCACTTTAAAGTGGGGAAAAAATACTTTGATCACTTAAATGTAATTATGCTTGTATTCTTTGGTTTAATAACCTTAGCTAGTATGTTTACGGTATTTCAATCATTTGGTTTAGCTTCTCTTTTGCAGTTGGGAATTAATATACTATTTACAATTTATTTCCTATATGCTTTTATCTCAAATACAGTAATTGGTAAGGAGCTTCATTTGAGTACTAGTGTAATAGTAGAGTTAAAGAATGAACAATATTTCTATTTAATTACTACTTTATTAGTTATTCATTTAGTAGTAGCACTTATTAATTCAACATCATTTGAAAGTATAGTTATTTCCTTACTAGAAGTTTTATTCTACTTTCTATTTGCTAGATATATATCTTTATATAAAGAATATGATGATATGAAAGTATCTTCTTCTAAAAAGAAAAAAATTAAAAAAGAAGAGGAGAGTGATAAATAATGAAAGATTTATTTGATGAGATAGAAGTAGAAAAAAAACCACTTCCTAAATTAAAGAAGATTAGTAAAGAGGTAACTAAGGCTAGAGAGTATAACTTTTATCAAAAACTAGCTTATCTATTATTTGTTTTCTTCTTTATAACTGGTATTATTTTAGGTAATATTTTCCCAGCTTGTACAGAAACATCAACTTTATTTAAAACATGTACTAATACAGAGTATAATCTTGCTTTGACATTATTGTTTTGGTTAGCTAGTTTTGTATTTTGTTCTTTAATATATGGTTTTGGTGAAATTATAAAACTTTTAACAATTATTAGTGAAAAGAGATAGGTGATATTATGGTAAGAAATCTAGAAATAAATGAATCTAAAATTATTGATTTAAATCAACGAAAAAGACAAATGTCAAGAGATGCTAGAATTGAAAGACAAGCTAGAAAACAGAGACTTAAAACAAGAGTAGGAATGGCTGTTTTTGCTGTTGCTTTGACTGGTGCTTCCATTGCATATAATAGTAATACTAGAGCTAGAGCTGATGAGCCTGTAATTACTACTGATACAGTAGCAACAGATGATACTATTTATGCTGATATTACAGACTTAAATAACTTAAATATTGTCTTAGTAAATGATGGGGTACAAGATAACTTTATAAATTCTCTTTCAAATAAATTAGCAAGTGAAGGTGTTTCTGTAGAGACTGTTGTTGATTCTTATAGTATTGAAAATATGAATGGTAGTGAAACTTATATAAGTTTACTTGATTACAATAATGATGGTAAAACAAAAGTCATTGGTCAATATAATGAAAGGGATAACCAAACAGATCCATTAGCAGTAAGCCTTAATAGTTGTTTAAAAAGAAACGGTTTAGTTGATATGGGTATTCAATGTGGTATAAAAGGTTATAATGATGATGGATATCCAACATTAAAAGAATCTCCAATTGAAAATTCTTTAGGAGAAAAAGGGGCAAGTCGTTTTGCAACAATAGCAGTAGATGCAAATACTGATGTTAATAAGTTTACCGATTCTCTTACTGAAGGTTTAATTAGATTTCAAGAATATGTTAAAGAATCAAATGACTTTGATTTAATAACAAGAGTTGCAGGTGGCCAAACTCTAGATACAATTGCTAATAATCATAATATTTCTACTGACTATTTACAATTACTAAATAATAGAAATGATAATAGAATATATATGGATGAAACTTTAAAAGTGTCAGAATATCCTGATATATTAACTAATAGAAATATTGAAATAAATAAGAATGTTCAAGAAAAATCATATTAAAAAGTTACTATTTTATGAGTAACTTTTTTCTTTCCTTAAATCCCATATAATATATTTGCTGTTTAGAGTTAATATAATAAGAATTATTTTGTAATAAATGATTTGCTATAGCATTATTATTTTCATTGATTGCAATTATATTAGAGTGGGTTAGTATTTCTTCATAATTTTTTAATTGTTCTTCCTGTTCCATTGTATTACCTATTAGTTTATGATTTAGAATATAAAGTGCTTCTTTCATATAACCTTTGTTTCTTTCTTTTTCTGTTATACCAAAATGTATATATAAGTCATTACTAGTGATATCTTTTGTTTCTAGAAATATGAATCCAATTGGTTTATGTGATTTATTACCATTAATTTCTCTATATTTTTGAATAAGAAATACAAAGGGACATCTTGGTGGTAATTCACTATATTTGTGGAATGATACATCTTCAAATAAGTTTATCAAGTCCCATATGTCATCTTTATTTTTATAATCTAATAATTCTAAATTTAACCATTCATACATACTACTACACCTTAATATTACTCAAACGATGGAGTCATATTAACAGGTTCTATTTGTATAAATGTGTTTCCATCATTTAGTCTAACCTTACTACCATCCATATAACTATAGATAGTTTTACCACTTCTTGAATCTTTCTTAGCAGTTATTGGTATGGCATATCCATTTGTTATATAATATGCTTCTTTAGTACCTGTGGTATCCAAGTCTTGCCTACCATAACTATCTAAAGTTTTATTTTTAACCTTGATAATAATAATATTTTTATAATGATATTGTTCTTTACTATCTCTATCTATATGAGCATTATGATTCATATATCTTAGATAAACTTTTCTTTCACTATCATAGGCATAACTTCTTGTTTGACTATTAGAATAGGGAATAGTTACTTTGTTAGCTTGTACTAAACCAGTATCACAATCAGTATCAGTACAAGTCTTATTCTTTATTTTCGTTAAATCTACATTGTCACTAGTTATTGGTAGAGCTTCCCACTCATCAGTAGTTGTTTGGTAACCAAGATTTTCCGCACTCTTATATAAAGTTTCTATGTTAGTAAAAACATTATGGGGAGCAGCAATTCTTCTATCACGCCAGTAAGCACTATCTACATATAATCCGTTAATATTATTTACTCTTAAAGACTTAATATCATTTTCAGCGAATGTACTCCAACCATAGTGGGCATAAAGAGAATCATATTCTAAAGCATAATCTAAAAAGTAGTGTCTAGAACTTCTAACTGGTCCTATTAAAGAAGTATTAGTATCTTTAAATATAGCCATCATTCTAGTAAGACCACCTTCTACTATTGCCTCATATGTTACAAAAGCATCTTGTAATCCTACTTGTGAAGAGTAACCAACATTATTATCTATCATAACAGCAATTGGTCTTTTATTACTATCTTCATCATATATAGTTAATTTTTTCTTTTCTGTTTTAGTTGTATTAATATCCGTAAATGGAATTTTTATTTCAATTTTATTAGTTGATGCTAGATATATCAATATAATAATTATTATAATGAAGAGTGTAATAAAGGTAACAATCTTTTTTCTTTTCTTCTTCTTTTTCATAAATCCTCCATCTTTATCTAAAGTTTATCATAAAGTATTAAATAAGAAAATAAATTTCTAAAAAAACTTGGAATCTTATGATACAATAAATAGGGAAAGGATGGTTTGATGAGTAGAAATAATAAGAAACTAGTAACATCCATTTTAAGTTTAATTGTCTTAATAGCAGTAGTTAGTTATCAATATATATTGCCATCTTATGCTTATAAAGATAATAGTAACAATACAAGTGACGTTATTAGTATACCGAGTTATGACAATGAGCCTTATAAAGAGGTAAATAATAATAAACCAACATTTACAGATAGTGAAAAAGAGTTAACAGAAAAAGAAGAATATAGTGATTTAGATTCTTTAGGTAGAGTAGGAGTAGCTTTTGCTCTTGTTAGTAAAAGTACAATGCCAACTACTAAAAGAGGTAGTATAGGGATGATTAAACCAGCTGGATGGCATACAGTTAAGTATGATTTTGTTGATGGAAAATATTTATATAATAGATGTCATTTAATTGCCCATCAATTAACTGGACAAAATGCTAATCCAAAAAACTTAATGACTTGTACTAGAAGTATGAATGTAGATGGAATGTTACCTTTTGAAAATAAAGTAGCTAATTATATAAAAGAGACTAATAATCATGTTTTATATAGAGTAACCCCTGTTTTTGACGGTGATAATTTAGTAGCAAATGGAGCATATATGGAAGCATATTCAATTGAAGATAAGGGAAAATTATCATTTAATGTTTATGTATATAATGTTCAAAAAGGAGTTACTATTGATTATAAAACAGGAGAAAGTAAATTAGAGGAGGAGTAAAGATATGGATTTTATAGAAAAGATAATTGATAGAGTAAAGAAAAATGAAAAGAAGAAGATAGTATTACCAGAAACAGATGATATTAGAACTTTAGAAGCAGCAGCTATTGCTATTAGAGAAAATATTGCTGATATTTATTTGATTGGTAAGGAAGAAGATATTTTATCTTTAGCCAAGGAAAATAATATTTCTCTTGATGGGTGTAAGATAATAGAACCAGTTAAGTTTGCTGACTTTGATTTGTGTGTTAATACTTATTATGAGTTAAGAAAGAAAAAGGGAATGACTCTTGATAGGGCTAGTGAAATACTTACTAACGACTATCCTTATTTTGGAGCTATGCTTGTTAAACTTAATTATGCTGATGGAATGGTTAGTGGAGCAGTTCACTCTAGTTCTGATACTTTACGTGTAGCTTTACAAATTATTAAGACAGCACCTAATACTAAGACAGCATCATCTTTCTTTTTGATGGATACTCCACAAAAGCAGTATGGTTCTAATGGAGTATTTATCTATTCAGATTGTGGATTAAATCAAAATCCTACTAGTGAACAATTAGTAGATATTGCTAAAAGTAGTGCTGAAAGTTTTGAATTGTTAGTAGAAGATACACCGAAAGTAGCCTTTCTATCTCATTCTACTTATGGATCTTCAAAATGTCCTGATAGTGAAAAAGTAGTAAAAGCGGTAGAACTTGCTAGGGAAAGTTTAAAGGATATCACTTTAGATGGTGAATTACAGTTTGATGCTGCTATTGTTAAAGAAATAGGAGAGCGAAAAGCACCTGGTTCAAAAGTAGCAGGTTATGCCAATGTCTTAGTCTTTCCAGATTTAGATGCTGGTAATATTGCTTATAAAATAACCGAAAGATTAGGACTTGCTAAAGCTTATGGCCCAGTTACTCAAGGACTTGCTAAACCAATAAATGATTTATCTAGAGGATGTAATGCTAGTGATATAGTTGGGGTAATTGCTATTACTGCTTTACAGTCTTCTGCTATAAAATAATTAATAATAACATCTAGTAGTTATATGCTTATTAGATGTTCTTTTGTAAAAATAGTCATTTAGGTACCTATTATCATGATTTTATATACTTGTAAAAAAATGTTATAATATAGATAAAACATTATATCGTAAGGTGGTAGAATATGAATATAGAGCAAAAGAAGCAGTTAATAGAACAGTATATTAATGAGCTTGTATTAAGCATTAATTCTAAATATACAGATTTAATAACTGATGAAAAGAAGAAAACAGCTGTAGAAATGTTTAAATAAATCTAAATAGAGTTACTTATTTAATTATTCTATTATTATTGTGATTAAAATTACCTAGTAAACATAAAATTTACTAGGTGTTTTTATATGTTTATTAGAAAATATAAGAGTTTAATGTTAATACTTTTCTTTACCTTATTAATATCGCTTCAATTAGTGGATGCTAAAATGAATAATATATTACCACTAGAAGGGAAAATAATTACAATTGATCCCGGGCATGGTGGGCGAGATAGTGGGACTATGTCTGGTAAACTTATGGAAAAAGATTTAAATCTAGAGATATCTTATCAGTTAAAAAAAGTATTAGAAGAAAATGGGGCAACTGTTTATATGACTAGAATGGTTGATGAAGATTTATCTAGTAAGTGGGATGCTAGAAAGAAAAGAGGAGACTTATATAGAAGAATATTATTTATTCAAAATAAAAAGAGTGATTTGTATCTTTCTATTCACATAAATGCAGGGAATGGTAGAGGACAAGAGGTTTTATATCATTCTATAAATAAGAATAATCTTTTATTAGCAGAAAGCATTCATAATGAATTTAAAAAGGAGTTTAAGACTAAGAGAATTATTAAGAAGACTAATCTTTATTTATATTCTAATACTAGAGTACCTGGTGTTTTAATAGAGTGTGGTTTTTTATCTAATCCAAATGATAGATATTTATTACAAAAAGAAGATTATCAAAAAAGACTAGCTTTAAGTATAACTAGGGGAGTTTATGAGTACTTTCAAAAAGAATTATAAAAATGTTTAAAATAAGTATTGACGAACATACGTTTTTTGTAATATTATATATTTAAAATTTTTTGGAGGTGGAGATGAATCAAATAAATGAGTACAATGAAACAATTTTTGAAAGGATTAAACATACTAATGAATATGATAAGGAATATTGGTATGCTAGAGAATTACAAGTAGTATTAGAATACAAAAGATGGGATAAGTTTTGTAATGTAATTGAAAATGCAAAAACAGCTTGTGAAAAGAGTAATTATAGAGTAACAGACCATTTTGTCCAAGTAGGAAAAATGGTTAAAATAGGCTCTAAGACTTCAAGAAATATTGTGGATTATATGTTATCTAGATATGCTTGTTATTTAATTGTGCAGAATGTTGATTCTAGAAAACAGGTAGTTGCTTTAGGGCAAACATATTTTGCAGTGCAAACTAGAAAACAAGAGTTAACAGAAAAAGAATATGATAATTTAACTGAAGATGAGAAAAGATTATATCAAAGAAGTTTAACCTTTTATAGTAAGAAGTCCCTCACCTCTAAGGTGGGGGATGAATTACGTTTACTTATGCTTGAAGAATACTAAATTCATGATATAATAAAGTCAGTCGATAAAGAAAGGTGATATGCGATGAAATTAGATAATAA
>JABLTP010028831.1_pt1 | contig 13471 bp, 13 predicted proteins | sample 7160111 | NCBI WGS metagenome assembly JABLTP01 (sample SAMN14651227, study PRJNA627086) | human gut metagenome | isolation source: feces | host: Homo sapiens
CGGCTCATTGTCTCCGTTATACTCTTTACCTCCGCCTTTCTTCCATCCCTTTCCACGCATCGGACCCAATACCCCCGTATGTTCGTTTGCTGTCATACTATGCGCACACTCTTTTCGCCGTGAAAGGAATTTTTCGATGCCGTTGTGAGCACGGACTCCTACAATTATTTCGGCCGCGACGAGATTTATCTTGATAAAAAGCTTCTTCCGTTTGTCAAGTGCGGCGGATATGTTTACATTGCAATTCCCGGCATGGTTCGGGATTGCCGCGACAGCCTTCCTTCCGAGCTGCTTCTCTCGTGGACACCGGAACAGCTTGACTATATGCACGATGTATCGTATTGGACGGATATGGTTTCAAAATGCCGCGGCGCAAAAGTGCTGACCGTTGAACAAATGCAGAGAAACTAAGAAGTTTGGGCGGACCGGCTTGCACAGGATAACGAGTATGCTGTCGACGACAGGCGTTCAATGGATGCCGGTGCGGGAAAATATCTCAATTTTATCAAAATTGTTTTGCAAAAAAAATGATTTCGCTTTTTGGGGAATTGTGCAAATAACTCTTTCGGGCATAAGCATAACGATTCAATTCGCTTATGCAGATTATGCATATTACTTCCGCGAAAAAAACACGGGCACACCGTTCGGTGCCCCCGTGTTCGTAATTATGCCGTTATTTTGATGTTATCGTAATGCTGTGCCGCATCCGTTTCTGCGGCGAATTCATTCTGCAAATTTACCGAGCGTTTTCTTTGTGGTTAAGGAATGCACCGTAAATGTACAGTACGGGAACGATCAGCCCGATCACAAAGCTCAGCACGTTAAATTTGCCGCCGCCAATCACTTCAAGCACGTTGCTGATAACGGCAAGAGCGATAACAATGACACCCCATGTGATGCATTTCTTTGCATTTTCGGGCTTGTTGCAATGCTTAACACCGTTGATGCCTGCAATAAGCTGAATGATGCCGCCGACAAGCGTAGTTGCAAGACCCAGATAGAATGCAAAACCAAGTGTTGAAGCACCGGCGAATTTTGCAATCAGTGCGCCGACGCCGCCGATGATAACCCCGAAAAGAATCGAAAGCGCCGCTCCGATTATCATAAGAATGCCAGTAACCTTTAAAAACTTTTGACCTTTCATTTTTCTTCCTCCGAAATATTCTTTATTTACTGTTTTTACTTACCGTCCGCCGAGATCCGGCGGAAAAATATCATACGCTGTGAGCTTGCTGCCGTCAGCGGAGAACGTGTACACATTGGGTTCGTCCCGCAGTTCGGGCATGATCGTTGCCGAATATTCTCAACGACTGCTCACCGTTCTGAGCCGGTGGCTCATTCTGCATTTTTCATTTGCCCTTGCCGTCAAACGCTCATGTCACTTAGATGTCGGCACCGAGATCGTCCTTCCGTTTACCGGCAGGAACGTCCTTCAATGTGCCGCGAACCGCAAAGGAGCCGGTGCAGCAAGGGCATGATCGGGTGCAGGGATTCTTCCGCTTCTTTTCATTCCCGTTCTCTCTTTCTTTTTTGATTTATGAATTTGTCCCTTTCGGGCAAAAACCGGTGTTTGCGCCTGCCGAAAAGTCGTAATGCGCCGTACCTCAGCAATGCTGAAAAGCTTTAAATGATTACATCCTTTCAAGAAGCAGCATATCCATGCAGTACAACAGACTGCCGTCGGGCTGAACCTTGATTTCAAAATAGGGGTCGATCTCGCTGCCCATTATTTCGCCCTCAATATCCTCAAGATAGTAGAATTTCCCATCGACTTCCTTCCACGGTTTGGATTCCGCAACAAAGTATCCGTCGCGAACCCTTTCGCCGTGCTTTGCTGCGTCTTCAAGTTCTTCCGCCGAAAAGCTTAAAAGCATATCCAGACTTCCTTCCGGAGTGAACTCGAAGATCGCATTCGCCATCGGCGCAAACTCTTCAAATATTTCTCCTTCGGGCATATTGTCCGGGGTGCACTGAATAACGCCGTCAAGTGTCGGAATAGTGAGTTGTTTAACCTTCCATTTGCCGATAATGTCCATTTTATTCTCCTTTTCGAATAAGAATACCTTGCCGGATCGAAAAACAGCATTTTTCGGGTTTTATGCCCACGGATCGGCTTCCTTCGGAGTCCTTACGCCTGTAAGCAGATATTGTTCCCAAAGGAACCATTTGCCGTCGCTGCCCCTCTGGCGCAGTTTAATGGGTCGGGGTGAATCGGCACCGCCGCAGGGAATGAACAGTTTCATATACCCCTGTTCCTCAGCCGAAACATGATTGCTTTCGATTGTGACTTTGTAAGGTTGTGCCGGAGTGTAGTTGTTGTCCGGAGTTGAGCCTGCAAAATAGGTGAACGGGAGATAAGTCTTTCCGTCGCGGAACCTGTCATTAAGAAAAGAAATATCCTGACCGTTGAGCGGGCGCGGGCCGCGCAGCCAATTCAGCATTTCCGTTCCTGTTGACCTGTCCGCTGCATATGCGCAGAGCGCAAGCACTGTCAGAGCAGCCGTTGCGAACGGCGTGTCCAGCTTGGCCTCGGGCAGAGCCTGCATTTCGGCAAGGCTTTCGGGAAGAGCGGAGAAAGTGAATGTTTCCCTCTTCGTTCCGATTGTATTGCCTACGGAACGTGCCGCATCCTTCGCCGTCTTTTCCGCTACGTTTTTAAGTCTGTCAAAAATACTCATTTTTATCTGTTTCCTTTCAATAGAATTTCTTTTTCTCATGCAGTGCCGCCGCATCTCGCCGCATCCCTGTCCGATCCACCTGCCGCGCCGGTTAACCGGGCTGAAGCAGGGATGCGCCGAAATGCTTATGGAGGTCGGAACTGTTGAATCAGTTTAAACTTAAGGATCTGCGTGCATTTTATTTAAAAGCTTCCGCCGCCCCCGCCGTGGGTGGAACCCGAGGAGGATGTGTGCGTGCTGCTTCCGCCGTCCGAATCGCTGTTGTTTTTCGGCTTTGGAGAAACTGCAACCGTGCGGTAAAGGAACAAATCGCGGCTTACCGTGATATTCATACTGCCCGGGCGAACATAGCTGTTTGCCTCCGCTTTGTATCGAACGGTCTTAAGTTTCGATTTCATAACACTGACGGCAATAAGTGCGATAACAAGACCTATGCCGAGTGAAATAGGGATATATTTGAACGAAAGGGGTTTTATCGGAAGGTTGGAAGTATCGTACGGTCTGTCTTTTTTTGCCTGATCGGTGAACCTGTCGCAGAGATCCGCAAACCCGAAAAATGTGCCTGCGTAATCTGCCGATTTCATCTTCTCTTTGAGCTCCTCACCGATGTATTGGATTCCCGCATCGGTAAACACGGTGATTCCGTATCCCCTTGTTGAAATATGCCACTTCCTGTCGCCCGTGCTGATAAGCAGCAGCACGCCGCTTCGATCCTCGCCGCGACCGAATCCGCAGTAGTCGAAAATGTCATCCGCACAAGCCTCCGCAGTTGAGCCGTTAAGGCTTTTCACCGTGCAGACAACATAGTCCATTCCGTACTTGCTGCTGAGCTCACCCAGTTTTTTCATAAGTTCGGCACGCTGTTCCGGTTCGATCATACCGGCACCGTCCAGAACGCATGTGAACTCATCCATTGATCTTATCTCTTCCGGAAGCCTTTCGAGCCCCTCAAGCCCCTCATCAACGGGAGTATCGTTGGGATAAATTTCAAAAACATAGCTTTCGGCAAGGTCGATATATGCCTTGATGCCGCCAAAATAGGTTTCGGGTCCGTTATATGCATCGCGCAGCGCATCTTCCTGTTCTTTCGTCAGCATGTTCTGCATATTGCCGCCGCACAGTATGTACCACGACGAATCCGGACCGATCGCAAAAAAGATTCTGTTCTCACTGTTTCCCATATTGGGATAGTTTGCCATGTAATCAACAATGCTGTCGCCCGCCGCTGCTTCATTCTCCGCCAGCAGGAACAAAATATCCGTTCCGCAGGCTTCCGATGCACGTTCCGCATATTCGTTGAGCTCCGCAAGCTTTTCCGCGGGTATTGAATCCGTCTCATCCGCAACATATACTCTGCCGCCGTACGCGCTCACGGGCACAAATGCCGTCAGGGCGATAATTGCGGCAATAAGAATCGCAATGATGCTTTTGGGGGAAAGAGTGTTCTTTTTCATTTTTGCGTTCCTCCTTACAGGATTCTGAGAAGCCGCAGCAGCCAGCATATGCCGTAAATAACGGCTCCGCAGCCGACGGTCAATCCGAGCGTCCACTTCGCTGCGGCGGATTTATCCACCGGCAGATCGCCGACGAACTTGCCCGTCTGCCCGTTCATCGCAAAGGTGTATCTTTGTCCGTTCCACGTTGTGTTCAAAAGCCAAACGGGATAAAGCGCATATTTTGCTTTGCCGTTATGCAGCTGAACGCTGCTTGCTTCCGTCCGCTTCGTTGTGTAGCCTTCAACGGTTGAAGCAAAAGCCTCCTCAACGGAACGTTTGACTCGCTCGTTTGCACGGTCGATGCTGTGATCCGCATCAACATCGTATTTATCCGCCAGATAACCCGCAAGGTATGCCGTTTGAAAATCCACCGCTTCCGAAAAATTGAAAGGCTCGATGGACTCCATAAGATCATCCGCCATTTTTTCGGAACCGTCAACCGGAACATTCTCGAACCCGATGCTGCCGCTGCGCTGAACCATGTAGTGACTCGTTGGGGTATATCTGTTCTCGCTGTCCTCGTACGACGGATGAACAATCTCTGCGTGATAGCGCACGTTTGCATCCGCTTCCGCATCGAACAGCCAGAAGGGCACATAAATTCCCTTTATTTCATCGATGCGATTCTGATCGCGGAACAGCTTCGGCAAAAGGCGTTTGCCTTCAATATGCCGCATATAAGCTGCCTTTGCCGCCTTTTTGTCCAGCTTGAACGGAATCACATAATCCGGTTTGAGCATTCCGGAAAGTCTGCCCTTCATAATGACCGGATTATCGCAGAAAGGGCATTTTGTTGCCGCCGTTGTCTCATCCGCAACTATTTCGCCGCCGCAGGAATTGCAGCTGTAATTGCAAAGGCCGTCCGCCTCGCCCTGCTGCCATTCACTTCCCGCATCGGTCTGCCATTCCATGTTGTCGGCCGAGTCGCCTTCCAGCTCCTCTTCATAGCCTTTTAATGTTTCAATTTCAAATTCCGTATCGCAATACGGGCATTTCAGTTTTTGCGCAGTGCTGTCGAAGGCGATCGCGCCTCCGCAGCACGGGCATTTATATTCCTGTAAATTCTGCATAAATCTCTCCCTGCAAAACCGTTGTGGAAAAATTTTTTCCGTTAAATCAGTTCCTTATTATTAAAACGATGCGAGCTTTCCGAATTCGGAAAGCTTTTCAAATCGCCGAAACATTTGCTTTCAGTTCGTCATGCGGTCGCATTTCACGGCCGGCAGCAAAGAATGCTGTCTGCATTCTCCGCCGCCGCACTGAAAGTTCAGTGTAAGGAGTTTATTATTTTACTTAACGTCTTTATCGTCGAACACGTCTCCGCATTCGGGGCAGAATTTCGGCGGGTGCGCAGGATCTGCGGGTTCCCAGCCGCATTTGTCGCAGCGGTACAGAGGTGCGCTCGCAGGTTTTTTTGCACCGCAGTTTGAACAGAATTTACCTTTGTTGACCTTTCCGCAGGTGCAGGTCCAGCCGTCCTGTGCAGGTTCGGGTTTCTTTGCGCCGCACTCCGGACAGAATTTGCCCGTTGCCGTTGCGCCGCAGCTGCATTTCCAGCTTTCGCCGGCGGGCTTGGGTTCGGGTTTCTTTGCGCCGCATTCGGGGCAGAATTTGCCCGTTGCCGTTGCACCGCAGCTGCATTTCCAACCGTTCTGTACGGGCTGCTGCATCTGCTGAGGCTGCTGCATCTGCTGAGGCTGCTGCATCTGCTGCCCCATGTTGTAAAGGTTCTGTGCCGCGCCGAAACCGCCTTGGCCGCCCATGCCGACCATGCCCATGCCCATGAAGCCCGTCATTGCGCCGGCAGAGTTGCCCGCGGCGGTCTGCATTGCATCGGCGGTTGCGTTCGTCATCCTTCCCGCCATTGCAAAGGGGTTGGAGCCGATGTTCACTGCGTCCTCGATTTCGTTGATCTTCTTCATGTCCGCATCGGTCAGCGTGATGGGATTGAGCGCGATTTTCGCAACGGAAATGCCGCGGTTTTCGATCCATTCCTGTTTCAATGCATCGTTCATTGCCGCCTTAAGCTCGTTTGCCTTTGCGGGAATCTGTGCCGGGCGCAGCTCCTGTTCGGCAAGCGCACCGAGCGCGGGCTGAAGCGCATCGACAAATTCGACCTTGAGCTGAGCGTCTATCTCATCGCGCGTGAACTCCGTTGCGACGTTGCCGCAAAGCCTTGAGTAGAAGACCAACGGATCGGAAATAACATAGGTATAAACGCCGTTGCAGCGAACCTGCACCGTTCTGCTCATGCCGATCCGCTTATTCACAACCTCAAACATGATGGGGTTGGCAGTGCCGAATTTGTTGTTCAGGATCTCCTTGGTGTTGAAGTAATAGACTCTCTGATCCTTGCCCGTATCGCCGCCGTAGGTAAAGCGTTTCCAAAGTGTTCTGAAGCTTTCCTTCAGGCTTTCTCCGAATTTTCCGCTGAATATACTGGGTTCGGAGGATGTATCGAAGGTGTATTCGCCCGGTTCGGCGCAAACCTCCACGATTTTGCCTTGGTCAACGATTATCATGCACTGTCCGTCGGCAACGGCAATGCCCGATCCGTTTGAAATGATGTTGTCGTTGCCTTTTGTGTTGGAAGAGCGTCCGGTTATCTGTTTCTGTCCCCTTCTCATAAGGACATCATTGGGAAGCGCATCACAATAGAAAAACTCTTTCCACTGGTCTGCCAGAGTTCCTCCCAACGCTCCGATTCCTGCCTTAATAAGTCCCATGGTTCTTGCTCCTTTCGATCGTTCGTCAAATCATTTATACTTTTCGGCTGCGCATTTTTTGTTCCAAATCCGGCGTTCCGGCTTTATCCTTCAGTTTGCCTTATAAAACTGTTTCGGGCATTTAAACGCGCAATCGCATTTTATTATAACATTTTTTTCGGCTGATTTCCTGTCCCGTGCGGCCGCCGCATACTCTGTTTCAAATTTCTGTGCACGGCTTTACAGCGTATCAATAAAAGCTGCAAGATATGCGGATGAAACCGAACCGTAAAGGAACCCGTCAATCAGTCCGTCTTTTTTTGCACGGCGCACCCTGTCCGCAGCGTTCTTTTCGTTGTTTTCGTCCACGGTGAGCACAATTTTGCACCTTCGGCAGATTTTTTTCAGCTCGCTTCGGGTTTTCATGCGGTCCTCAAACGTCCACGGCGTACAGCTTGTGACCTCTGCAATCAGCACGTCCGCACGCACATCTCCGCACAACTCGGCCGTTTTTTGCGGCAGCTCGCTTTCAAAAACCTCGAAATCGGAGTCAAAATTCCGCAATGCCGCTGCAATTGCATCCGTAAATAATGCATTCTGCATATCAACAACTATTCGCCGCATTCGCTCGCCTCCGTTTTTCTTTCGATTTTCGCCCGAGTTTTGTCCTCGCATCTGATAATGTTTTCGCTGCCGTCCGCCGCATATTGCCCGCCGTTCGGCTTAGTCCCGCCGCAAACCCGCTCCGTGGGTTGGTGTGATTATACATTATTTGCCGCCGCTTCGCACTGTCCGAAAGTGCAATTTGCAAAAACATACGGAATATTATCGAATACATCATATACGCAGCTTTTCGGCATTCCCGATCGACAAAAAAGCCGCATTCGCGGAAATGCAGCTTCTCGATGTTTTTTCGGTTGTTCCGATTGTTTATTGCAAGTCGCTCGAATCCTCCGGAATCCTCGGGATGATAAATTTTTTGTTCGTAACGGCAATTGCAAGGCGGGTTTTGTTCGCATAACCCGTTTTTGATAAGATGTTTGAAACATGGTATTTGACCGTGCGTTCCGAAATATTCAGCTGCTCCGCAACCTCCCCGTATTCAAGCCCGTCGCACACAAGCCTAAGCACATTTATTTCGCGCGCGGTCAGTTCCGTGCTGTCCGCAAGGCCAAGCCGAACCGTCGGCGTTGCATCCGGAAAAAATTTTTCCCCTGCCATGGTTCTGTCAATAATATCAATGAGCTTTTCACGACTTATATCCTTGTACCAGAAACTGTCCGCACCTGCCGCTTTTGCCCTGTCCAAAAATCCGACTTCGGCCATTGATGTTACAATAATGATTTTGATATTCGGAAACTTTGCTTTAATCTCTGCCGCTGCCTCTATGCCGTCCCGATTGCCCGCCGTGCAGACATCCATCAATATCAAGTCAACAGGAATGCGGCAGCAGCGCGCAAGCGCAAGTCCGGCATCGCTGATGCTGCCCGCAGATTCATATCGTCCGCTTTCCGCGATCATGCGCTCCATATTCTCCCGCGGCATTCTTTGATCCTCGACTATCAGTATTTTTTTCATTTTTCGAGCCCCTGTTTTCACCGTTTTTATCTTTTTTCTGTCATTCCTTCTCAATTTCCCCGTTTTTCGACGGCAGTTCAATCGACAGCACATACTGCGGCAGCGATTCGATTTTCATTTTTCCTCCGCAATCCGCAACATAACGCAAAAGGTTCAACAGCCCGCCTTTCGGCACAACAACGCCTTCCGGGGGCTTTCCGTTGTTCGTTATATATAACAATATGCTTTTGTTCTTCCGCACAATTTCCGCATGTATAAGCGTTGCATCCGCATGGCGAACACCGTTTGTGAGGCATTCACGTATTGCAATAAGGAAAACTTTCCGCAAATCCGTATCTTCCGGCAGTTCACCGAAAAGCTCAATGCGCATGCCTATCGCCTCTGCATCCTGCATGAGCTCCGCGAGTTCTCCTTTTTCGGAAACGGATTCATTATCGGATTTTATCATGCGCACGGCATTGCGGAACGCTTGCAGTGCTTTTGCGCCCTCCTCCGCTGTCTGCGTTCCCAAAAGAGTCTGCCGAATCGCAATCAAGCCCGCGCCTATTCTGTCGTGCAGGCGGGTTTTTGCCGCAAGTATCTCGCTCTCCCTTGTCAATTCAAGCACATGCTCCGAAAGTTTTTTCAATTCGCGCGAAATAAGCTTCAACTGCTCCGTTTGCCGCCGAAGCTCAAGATTCTTCTCATACAAACCCGTAACGTTTGAAAACATTGCCTCAATATAGCGTCTTCCGTCGCTTGCGGCAATTTCCTTTCGTGAATACTTCCACACACTCCCGTCGGGAAACAGATAAGTCTGTCTTTCCCCGGAAAGGCGTATCACCCCGATTTGTCTGCTGTTCGTATTCCCTTCCGGGCAGTCCTCCAAAGCTGTGCAAATCTCCGCATACATCTGAAGATCTCTGCCCGCAAGCATGCGAAAAAGCCTGTACATTTGCAGATTGCAAAGCTTTACCGTCCCTTCCTCCGTAAACCAGCAAATTGCGGACGGCAGCGAATCTATCGCCTGCTTCACGGAATTCCTTCCGATAGTTTTTCCCGTTTGTTTGCGGAGCAGCAGTATCTCAAGCATTCCCGTAACCGCAGCGGTGCAAACGATTATCCACAGCAATCCTGTCAGCAAATCAATCGAACCATGCGTATCACCCTGCCTGTCGATTTTCGAAAAAACCACGTTCAGCAACACGAACAGAAGCAAAAAGGCGGTCGTGTTCAACGCCTGCAGCCATTTTTCCCTTCGCATTTGAAAGACGAGAACGGCGGCAGCAAGTGAAATAAGCACCGCTCCGAACAATGCGGCAGGCAGCAGCGAACGCCCGGCTGTCGAAATCGAACAGAAGATCTTCATTCTTTTGCTCCCTCCTTTCCCACTGCAAATGTGAACCGCCAAACGTCTTCTTCCGTTTTTCCACCGCTGTAAACTTTGGTATTCCCGCTCAGGTCGGCAGAGGTTTCAACCTCGATGCAGAATACTACCCTCTCTTCAACAATGTGTGCTTTCAGCCAAACCGAACGCAGGTCATCCATTGCAGCTTCGATTATTTCTTCAAAAAAATCATAGGTGCTAATTGCGTCTTCCGTTCGTATCCGCACACGCACGGGTACGGACAGTGCGCATTCTGCACCGAAAAGTTCAATATTCGCAAACGATTCGTTAAGGCAAAGCCCGAGTTCGGCAGTATCGGTCACGTTGCTTTTCTCTCCGATGAACATCAGGTTGCCGCGTCTTTTTATATATGCACCGACGACCGCTGCCTTTGCAAGCAGCTTACGCCGTTCCTTCGGTTCCGCGGAATCTTCGTATTGCCCGAAAATATCATCCAGCAAATCTATGCCGCGCGCCGTTTGTTCCTGAAGCAGGTCGTACAGTCTGTTTTTTTCGCGCAGTGCATTGATTCTTAATTTTGTGTTATAATTTTCACGTTCAAGATTGTTACTCTCCGCAATCTCGGCACGGTTCGATTCGAGCTCCTCCAGCAATTCGTTAATCGCTGATATATCTTCCATCCAGAGCACATGTCCGCCCGGAATTCTGCTGCTCCGCAGCAAAAAGCCGTCTCCGGTGTCAACATCGCCCACCTCTGCAAGCCGCATCAGTTCGGCAGGCAGCTCGGGCGCATTTGCGGAAGCATAGCAAACATTGTATTTTTCATCCGCAATCTGAACACGCATGGTCGCTGCCGAAAACAGCGCACCGTAACCTGTATTTGTCGGGATCAACCCGCAGGCGATACATGTTTCAAGCAATGTCGCCACAAAAAGGCATTGTACCGCCGTCAGATCGCCTCCGACGACCTGCATCCAGCGTGTACCGTTTGCATACACTGCCGCATACGCAACCGAACATGTCAGTATTATTGCAGGCAGGTATTTTCTTTTCGACGAAAACCTGCTTTTTGCAAGCAGCAGCACCAGTGCCGCAACCGCGAAGATAATTTCCCAGCCGGCAACAAACAGAAACCCGATCGAATACATTCCGTTTGCATCCGAACGCGGCTGCCCTTCGGGAAAACGAAAAATCCACTCGTGAAAATCGTTTGTGAGCACAAACAGCAGCAGGCACACCGTTGGAATGCAGAGCAGCAATGCCCTTCGGGGAAGCCTGTACTTCTCTGTTTTTCCGAGCGATAATGCAACAAAGAAGGACAGGAGCGGAATGAACAGCATCGGAAAATAGTAAAGATACCACAGATGTCTCTTTGCATCAATGTCCGCGACAAAAAAATATTTCATTGTGCGCACAATGAACCAAAATATCATCATTCCGACAATAGCCGTCAGGTACCGTTGAACCTGTGCCTGCATCACACGCTTTTTGATTGAAATTCCCCAAACAAAATAAAGCCCGATATAAAGCACGGAGCGTATCAAGCCCATTGTATCCGCAGCAATACCCGCCTTTGAGATTACCCGCGCCGCTATTGCACAGGCAACAACGACAGCAGTTATAAGATAACTCCTCTCTTCAGCATTAATATTAAGCCCGCGTTTCAATTCTCTTTCCCCGTTTCTTTTCACTTTTATGAAAAGCTCGATTCCTTGTCGTCCCGATAGCAGCGTTTCGCCTTCGTTCCGTCCGGCGCAGTATATTCAAAAACGCCGTTTTTGCAGCCACGCCGCGCTCCAATTAAGATTTTTGATAAGTTCAAGCCCTTTTTCATAAAGCCTTTGCCCTTCGGATTCGTTTTCATTTTCGGGACCATGGTTTTCGCGTGCCGCGAAAGCTTCCTTTCTTTCAAATCTTTTCCCTGCCGTCCTCTGACAAGCATATTATGCCATATCCCGCGTCCGTGCAGGTCGCTCCGACGGCGACATTTATTTTTTTCGGAAGCCGAACCCGGTTCATGCAGCTTCATTTATTCTGTCGGATTTTTCTGCAAATTCCCCGCTGCATCATCCCTGCAAACGCCGACAATATCGCCGATATCGCAATCGAGCACTTCGCATATGCGAACAAGCACCTCCAGCGAAACATATTTATCCCGACGGAGGTTTGTCATTGTGTTCGGCGCAAGCTTCGTTGCCCGACGCAGATCCGCCTTGCTCATTTTTTTGTCCACAAGCAGTTTCCAAAGTTTGTTATAGCTTATGTTCACGGCAGCACCCCTTTGCTCTGTTGTTTTATGGTTTCTGCTTTCGTTTTGTTTTTGCCGACTTTTCGGCATTTGTTCATTTCCGGATTGGTTCTCTGCTTTTCAATCGAACAGAACTCCCGGATTCAACTGCATTTCGGACCGCCAAAGGATTCCGCGTTCGCTCAAAAGCCTCGCTTTTGCCTGCGCCATTTCAAGCGGATGCGCATTTTCTCCGCATTCTTCCTCGAGCAGCCGCTCAACCTCATCGATAACCGCAAGATACTCTTCCGATAGTTCAACTCTGTCGCGCACAAGCATCGGATAGTTTTCAAAAACATTTTTTTCGATTTGAATTTGTTTATCCAAAGGCAGAAGCCCCGCCGCAATCTCCCGCAGGTCGGCGCATTCATCCCTTCCGTAGCGATTGCGCGCCTTTAATGCGCAATAATAATCCGATTCGATTCCTTCCCTGTTTTTGAACCGTGCCGCAAGTTCGGCATCAAGCTCAAGCACCTTTTTCCGCAGAGGCAGCGCACAGGCCGTTCGTCCCATGTTTTCATAGTTCTCGGCAAGATAACGCAGCACCGCGATGCTGTCCTCGACAGTGTCCCTGTCGTGTTCATGCTCCGATTCAAGCTGATTGAACACCGTCTGCCTTATTTCGGCAAGTGCCGCCGCATCCCTGTATGTCGGCGCAGCGAATTCATGTTCCTTCCGCGCTTCAATTTCTCCGTGCAGCGCAGCCAAACGCGCCGCGGATTTTTCACTGTATGCCATTTATCCGCCATCTCCTTAACAGCAGTTTTTTATAACTTTACGTATTTTTTCTTATCGAAGTTCCCGCCGTTTCGGCATTTTTGTTCGGTCGGTTATGTTCTGTCAACCTTATAGACAGCTCCGTCAAAATCCTTTTCATCCCTGCCGAACAGCACATATGCATACCCGTCAACGTTCTCAAGATAGGGAACTCCTTCAAAATCAAGCGGGTCGTATTGCAGCAGGAGCTTCGGAAGGCTTGCATCCTCTCCCGCCGCACCGGACGGCAGCCCCAGAAGTTTTGTCCCATCCGCATCGGGCGGCGCAGCACCGAACGAAATCAGCCAATCCTCGTTAAGTCCGCACGGAAGCGGTGAAAGCTCGTTAAAATCATCAATAATCGTATCCGGCTCTCCGTCGTAATATTCGACCCAAACATAGAGCTGATCTGACGGATACATCTCCGCATCAAGGAAGAAATACAGATAGCCGCTGTGCGGAAGTATGTTGTCCGGGTCATATTCGGCAATATCGGAAAGCCTTATCTGCGCAAGGAAGATTATGTCGTCATAGAATCTTTCGACCCATTCGTTCGGCACTGTCGGCGAGCCGAAGAACTTGCTTTGCGTGTAATCATGCTCCCCCGCAGCCTTTTCGACCTTGATTGCAATTGTATCCTTATA